>Ga0310344_10002454_pt1 | contig 13913 bp, 11 predicted proteins | sample HC15DNA20200_MG_FD_203801 | JGI IMG/M metagenome (GOLD analysis project Ga0310344, IMG submission 203801) | Marine microbial communities from station ALOHA, North Pacific Subtropical Gyre - HC15-DNA-20-200_MG | ecosystem: Environmental > Aquatic > Marine > Oceanic | place: Pacific Ocean: North... | reverse complement strand
TTCCGCCTAGGATATGTTCTCGGGGTAGGGAACGTTAAACTAATTAATCTTGCATCCATGTGCTGGAAAAAATAGAAATAACTCTTCAAACTACTCCGCCACAAACCAGACCTCAGGGCAGTAGCGATTCGGATATCTCTCAGAGCATTGATAAACCGCGAAAAATCATCACATGTGCTCTCGGAAACTAATCAGCGATAATTGACGATTACAGACCATATGAATTTAACTGTGCTTATCCCGCTTTTTAACGAGGAGGAATCGTGCAGAGAGCTTGTCGAGCGGGTATGTCAAACATGTTCTCGCATCATAGATTTTGAAATTATAGTCGTAGAGGATGGATCAACCGATGGCTCATTCGAAGAACTGCGCAGGCTAGCCGATGAGTTCAAAGCGCTCCGTGTAATTAAATTCAAAGCGAATGCAGGAAAATCGGCTGCACTTCACGCTGGTTTCCAAAATTCGCAAGGTAAAGTGATCATAACGTTGGATGCGGATTTGCAAAACCCACCTGAAGAAATCCCCAGATTCCTAGCCGCCATTGAAGACGCTGATGCTGTGTTTGGCTTACGATCTAGACGCCGAGAAACAAATTGTAAAAAAATCGCGAGCCGGTTTGCAAATCGTTTCCGTAGTTATCTACTCGATGATTCTTCAAAAGACAGTGGCTGTGGGTTCAAAGCGTTCAAGGATTATACGGTTAAGGATTTACCACTGTTCAACGGAATGCATAGATTTTTCCCAGCGCTACTCATGATGCGTGGTTATCAATATCGGGAGCTAGAAATCGATGATCACGAGCGCAAGTACGGTTATTCAAAGTTTGGAAATTTAGGACGAACCCTTCCTGCATTAATAGATTTGTTGGCGGTGAGATGGATGAAAAAACGAGCGCTTGAATATAAAATAGAAAAGGAAATTTAATCATTACTACGCCACCAACATCAAAGCCCCCAGCTGGCGACTCAATAATGGTGGCGCTAACGAAAGGCCTAGTGCTGTTGGGCACTGTCGCTTTGGGCTGTTATCTATTCAAATTTAGCTTTTACCATGATCAAATTACAGACCATCAGTGGTTACAGCAAAAACTGCAAGGTTTTGGATCGTGGGGCCCGGTATTATTTTTCTTGTCCGGCGGTATCGCGACAGCTTTTGGATTTCCCCGTCTGGTATTATCCGCGTTAGGGGGGTTTTTATTTGGCCTGATTGGGGGAGTTGTTTATGCTCTATTTGGAACCCTCATTGGAACAGTAATCGGCTACTACTTCGCGAAATTTATGGGAAAGGAATTAATTGACAGAATCTTTCCGGAGCGCCTTAAAAATCTTGAAACAAAATTCCTTGAGCGCCCATTCGTAACGGCGTTACTAGTCCGAAACCTTCCGGTCGGCAATAATACCTTAACGACATTATTCGGTGGTTTAAGGGGGATCCAAGCTTTTCCATTTTTTATGGGGTCCGCTGTCGGTTATTTGCCTCAAACAATTATTTTCGCATTAATAGGGAGTGGGGTACAAAAGAATGAAGATTACCGAGTCGGCTTAAGCATAATATTTTACCTAGTAACAATTCCCGTTATTATTCATCTGGCACGAAAAAAGTAATGACCGTGCGAATAATTTTGGCTATAGAACCTACTTTACCTGACTATCCATATTGAGATCTTCATAGGTTGATTAGGTTGATTAGGTTGATTAGGTTTATTTTTGCAAGAATGCAACTTTGACAGGTTCGTCTCGTAGGATTACATTCGATCAAGCATAGGTATAGAAGCTTACTAAATTATGGGACACCGCCTGTCGAAGATTTACACCCGGACTGGTGATGCTGGCACGACCGGCTTGGGGGATGGGGAGCGTATACCAAAGACGGCTGCACGTGTGCATGCGATGGGTGATGTTGATGAACTTAATTCTGTAATCGGAGTATTGCTTTCAGAAAAGCTCCGACAACAACTCCGCGATCTTCTATTGGGTGTGCAGCACGATCTCTTCGATCTGGGTGGGGAAATTGCAATCCCTGGGTCGACCTTATTACCAGCATCTGCAGTGGCCAGGCTAGAAACCGCGATTGATGATTGCAACAACGAACTTCCTCCACTCAAGGAGTTTGTTCTTCCGGGTGGAAATCGCTCCGCAGCGATATGTCACCATGCTCGCACGGTCTGTCGACGTGCCGAACGCGCAATGGTCGAGCTTTCAAGTGGCGAGCAATTAAATACTGAGTTGTTGAAATACTTAAACCGCCTTTCAGATCTCTTGTTCGTTATTGCGCGAACCTTGGCACGGGAGAACGAAGGGGAGGAAGTTCTATGGGATCGCTCGCGGTTGAATGACGGATCTTAGCGCTTTCGGTATTCAAGAGTGCTAGCACAGAATCAATCCAATGCTCCCCACCGTCTTCCCGCTGTAATGCTTTAGCTAAACAACGTTCAACCAAAATTAAATACAAATATGAATATAGTGTGTTTGGACTTCGAAGGTGTGCTCGTGCCCGAGATTTGGATCGGGTTATCTGAGAGAACTGGAATTGACGAGTTGAAAGTGACAACCCGCGATATAAAAAATTACGATGATCTGATGAAGTACCGGATCGATTTAATGAGGAAGCACGATCTACGTTTTAGAGACATTCAGGTTGCTGCAGACTCACTTGTACCGCTTAACGGTGCCGCTGTATTTTTATCATGGTTGCGCACGCAGTTTCAGGTTGTAATATTATCTGACACCTTTTATGAGTTGTCCGGGCCACTCATACGCAAACTCGGTGACCCGGTGATCCTGTGCCATAGGCTTGATGTGGATAACGAGGGACGTATCGTTGGATATCGCCTTCGGCAAGCGGATCCAAAACGAGCCGCCGTAAAAGCATTTAAATCGATGAACTATAAGGTGGCCGCCGCCGGCGATTCCTATAATGACATCTCTATGCTTCAGGAAGCAGACTTTGGTGTATTGTTTCAGCCTCCAGTTACTGTTACTGAGGATTATCCAGAGTTCAAGGTGTCAAATACTTATACGGAATTAGAAGAAATCCTTTCAACCTTTCATGCCCTCTAGATTGAGCATGCTCGGGAAGTTCTGCCGACAGATGTGATATTCCAGTTTGTGGTCGCCCACTCGATGATCTCATTTTGTGTCTGCTGATGTAATGAGGGTGGGGGAGCTTGTTGGAGAAATTCAAGCGCGCGAACTAGGACCCGACAACTCGAAGTCAGATCGATTGCAGAAGCCGCAGTTTGCTTGCTTAATTTCATGCCAGATTGATTTAATACTAATGGTATGTGGGCGTAACTCGGTGTCGTTAGCCCTAAAAGCTTTTGTAGGTAAATTTGGCGAGGAGTGGAATCCAAAAGGTCAACCCCACGCACGACTTCATTAATACCTTCTGCTGCGTCGTCAACAACCACGGCTAAATGATAGGCATAAAGACCATCCGTGCGCTTGACAATGTAGTCTCCTATAGCTTGCTCAAGGTTTTGACAAAAATATCCTTGGAGCAAGTCCTCAAAAGCAATCTCGTTGTCGTCCACTTTAACTCTGATACTTCTAGCAATTACATCATGAGTGATAGCATTGCGGCAGGTTCCCGGGTAACGCCCGTCGACAAGTTGTTTCCGTGAACAAGTACACGCAAATGTCATATTTTTCGATCGGAGTTGCTCAAGCGCATCATCGTAAGTAGTGCTCATGCGACTTTGATAACGCACCTCACCATCCCATTCTAAACCTAATTTATCTAGGGTTTTTAAGATAGCGCTGCTAGCGCCAGGTTGTTCCCGTGGTGGATCTATATCTTCAATCCGAACTATCCAGCGACCTCCTCGACTACGAGCCTGCAAATAGCTCGCGACTGCTGCGACCACGGATCCAAAATGTAATGGCCCGGTGGGCGATGGCGCGAAGCGCCCGATATAGTTGGAGGGCGAGCAGTCGATAGACACTATAATAATCGGTTTATCGGTTTATCGGTTTATCGGTTTATCGGTTTAGATTTGGTGCGAGTCTGTCAAGGTAAAGCGCGGTTGCGGCTGCAACACTAGCTGGCATAACGAGAAAGTTAACGATTGGAATCATCGTCATCAGCATAACCGCTGTTCCGAAACCGAACGCGAGCTTGCGCTGCGCGTGCAGCTGTTGTTTAACAGCGGGGAAGGGTAGGCCATGATTACCAAGTGGACAATCTATATATTCGATCGCCATCATCCAGGTCCCAAACAGGAACCATAACGGGACAGCGATTATATTGATCCCAGGTATCAAAAATAAAACTAAACAGGGAAGTGCCCACAATGCGAAATAGAGCAATTTGCGGAGCTCACCACCGACTGTGCGAAATATCTCACTGTATAAAGTAGTCCAACTTAATGGAACTTTCTCAGTTTCCCCGGTCAGGTGCCGTTCAACTGCTTCCGAGAGCAAACCATTAAACGGGCTGGCTATGAGATTCGCTACTATACTAAAGCTATAAAACACGATTATTAGAGAAGCCGCAGCGAGAAAGGGCCATAGTAAGTAGCGTAGCCACCATAACCATTCGGGCAACAAATTATCTAGAATATGATTGATGCCCCATGCAAAAAAGAACAATCCACCTGTAAATAGAGTGATGTTGATCACCAACGGCACAATTACATATGTTCGAATATGCGGTCTGCGAATTAACGCTAATCCTAGCCAGAAATAACCGATGCCCGCGAAATAGCTATCGGTACTTGTAGTTCTCGGGATCACGCTAATTTAGTCGGCGAAGGTGCTTCCCAACCAGGCGCGGAGTGCTCTGCCACGATCGTCGGGTATGTCCCACCCCGCACGTTGAACTTCGCCGTTACCCTCGCGAATCGCGGACTACAGGCTTCGATAATGTCATCTAAAATTTGGTTTGTTAATGCCTCATGGAAACCACCCTCGTCTCGAAAGGACCAGATGTAAAGCTTTAAGGATTTGAGTTCGATACAGCTAGCCTGCGGGATGTAATCGAGCACTATATGTCCAAAATCTGGCTGGCCAGTCAAAGGACACAAACAAGTAAACTCCGGTAGCTCGATATGAATCGTATAATCACGCTCTGGTTTAGGGTTAGGGAAAATGTCTAGGTTTTTGCTTGATTGGTTTGTCACGTTAGGCGCATCTTTGTGTGTAGCAAATCTCGGTAGTTAAGGATAACTTTTCTGAACAAGGGTTGCCTAATCAATTCAGTAGTCGCGTACTGGAACTAGTTCTAAAAGGAGTTCAAGAGCCTGGGGGAATACAATTTGGGTCATTTATGCCGATCGGTTTTTGCTCGGCGTTATTTAGAAGATTAAAAATTTTATATATTATTATCAATGCGTTAAAATAACTTATTAACGTTGATTATATCACTGTGAAGTGACTTTGCCATAAGGTATGCTTCCTTTCTTATGCGAATTGTAAAAATCAAACTTGCCGGTTTTAAATCATTCGTCGATCCAACTACTTTGACGCTGCCGGGCAATCTTACGGCTGTAGTAGGTCCTAATGGGTGTGGGAAATCGAACATTATTGACGCCCTAATGTGGGTTATGGGCGAGTCGTCTGCTAAGCACTTGCGGGGCGACACCATGGCTGACGTTATTTTCAATGGATCAAATTCCCGCAAACCTGTTGGCGCAGCCTCGGTTGAGCTCGTATTTGATAACTCCGACGGTGCATTGGGTGGGGAGTACGCTGGGTACGGCGAAATTTCAATAAAGCGTTCAATTGGCCGCGATGGCGTTTCCAGCTATCAACTGAATGGGACACGTTGTCGGCGGAAGGATGTCACTAGTGTTTTCCTGGGAACAGGCCTTGGGTCGCGAGGTGGTTACTCTGTCATCGAACAAGGGATGATTTCTCGTGTAGTTGAGGCGAAGCCGGAAGAATTACGCGGATTTTTAGAAGAGGCTGCTGGGATATCTAAATACAAAGAGCGGCGACGGGAAACGGAAAATCGGATTCGACATACGAAAGAAAATTTAGATCGCCTCGAAGACATTCGGGAAGAAATCGATAAGCAGCTGGCGCACCTTCAACGTCAAGCCAAAGCTGCTGAGAGATACCAAACGCTTAAACTTGAAGAAAGACTTACCGAAGCTCAATTAATCGCTCTCCGTTGGCGGTCTATAAAAAAGGGATTTACGGAACACATACAGACGACTACCGAGCTTGGGAATAACGTGGAAGCAGCGTTAGCTAGTCTGCGCAGTATCGAAGCACTTCAAGGAGAGAAGCGCGATCAACAAACTTCTGCCGTAGATGGGTTTAACAAAATTCAAAGTGATTTCTACGCGAAAAGTGCTGAGATTTCCCGATTGGAACAAGCACTAGTCCATTCTGATGAACGAAAGACCTCATTAACTGATGATCTTCAGCGAACTCACTCCAGTCTTGATGAGATCAGTCAATTGCTAAGAACTGATCGCGCTAGCATAACTTCTATAGATGAGGATCTTGCGCGCCTGGAGCCAGAACTTGACGGACATAATCGATCTGCGGAACAAACGACTCGACTTCTTGAAGAAGCCGAAGTGAGGGCGGAGGATTGGCAAGTTAAATGGGACGGCTTTAATTCCGAGCGTGCGGAAGCGACACGCCTCGAACATGCCGAACAGATCCGGCTTGAACATTTGCGCGAAGGGATCTCCGATGCTCGGACAAAGGTGAAAGACTTATCTGCAGAGCAACAACAGGTAAATACAGTAGAACTTGAAGATAGTGCTGCGCAATTACGGCAGGAACTCCGAGTGGCCGAGCATACGCATGACGAATTACTACTCAAACAGGATTCGGTCAAGAGCGAATTGCAAGATGCACGAAATCGCATCTATCACTACGGAGATGAATTACACGAATTTCGTACTAAACTTGAGGCATTGCACGGGAAGCAGGGCGCCCTGACCTCCCTACAGGAGGCTGCGTTAGGCCAAGACCAGAATGATTTCCAATCTTGGTTAAAAGAGATTGAGCTAGGCGACACTCGCTTTTTGGCGGATGAAATTGATATCGATCGTGGCTGGGAGTTGGCAGTTGAAATGGCACTTAGAGTCCCCCTAAGTGCTGTTTGTCAGAAAGGAAGTATCGGACGAGTATCAGCGGCTGATAATGCAAAAATCCCAGCAATTTCCGCAACTTTCGTTGACGCAGACATTGCAGAAGCTACTGGCGCCGTAGATCCACGCCAGAAACTTTCCGACAAGGTTCGTTCTAAATGGGGCATGCAATACTTGCTCGCCGGAGTCTATGTCGCAGGCTCAATAGCGGAAGCCCAGGCTCTCCGAAATGATCTTGATGCCCACGAGTCTGTGATAACTCGCGAGGGATATTGGTTCGGCGCAAATTGGGTGCAGATAAGTGGGAGACTGGGCGAACAAGAAAGTGTTCTAGAACGCGCCCGACGTATTGAGGAGCTCGGGGAGGCGCTGTCGATCCTGCACCAGGAAATTGATGTGGCACAAGATAACTTCGAAATCGCACAGCGTGACACGAGCGATTGCGAAGAGCGGGAAATGGATATTAGTGAGAAGCTGCGAGAAAGCTCGGCAGAGGTAACCGAGCTTAAAGCGGAATTGCCTCGAATAGAATCTGCGTTAGAGCATCAACGGGAACGCGCGATAGCGATTAAGAATGAAGTAGATATGCTGGAAGATCAATTTAATGGTGGCGAATCTGCTGTCGCAATGTCAGAGTCAAGCTTACAAAGTATGCGTGAAAAACTAAGCGGGTTTGAGGCAACAAAAGACGTCTTGCTTCATTCGCGCACTGAAATGCAGCAACAACTTGATGAAACACGGTCGAGCTGGCGAGCGGCGCGGGAGACACGGCATGAAATTGCATTAAAAGTAGAGAGCATCCGATCACGTCAAAGCTCCCTGAATCTAACGGTGTCTCGTAATCAGGTGCAGCACGATGATCTGCTAAAACGTAGCGCAGAGCTTGAGTTAGCAATAGTTTCCGCCGAGCAGCCACAGGTCGAACTCCGTGGACAGTTAGAGGCCGCGCTTACATTAAGGCTTGAGACCGAAGATGCACTAACTGAAGCGCGTAAGACCTTGGTTACATTTGAAGAAGCGATAAAGGAGCACGACGAAGATCGACTTCGAGCGGAACGTGTGGTCGAAGAACGGCGTGGAACACACGAGCAAGCACGGTTGGAACAGCGGGCTATAGAAGTTCGTCTTCAAGAATTAGAATCCCGACTGGAGCAAACTGACTTTACACTTGAGGCGGCCCTTGATGGCGTCGATGAAGACGCAGAAGATTCAGAATGGCAAGATCGTGTAGAACGTATCCGAAACCGAATCAATCGCCTAGGACCAATTAATCTCGCGGCCATCGACGAGTTTTCACAATTGTCTGAGCGTAAAGAGTACTTAGATCAACAAAATTCAGATCTCACTCAAGCCTTAGAAACGTTAGACAACGCCATGCGTAAGATCGATCGTGAAACTAGAACTCGCTTTAAAGAGACCTTCGATAAAATCAACATAGGAATGCAAACAATGTTTCCAACATTGTTTGGGGGCGGGCATGCTTATCTAGAGTTGACTGGAGATGATTTGCTAGAGACTGGCGTGGCAGTAATGGCTCAACCTCCTGGGAAACGCAACAGTAATATCCATTTATTATCGGGTGGAGAGAAGGCGCTCACAGCTTTAGCATTCGTATTTTCGTTGTTTGAACTTAATCCGGCTCCATTTTGTTTGTTAGATGAGGTTGACGCGCCCCTCGATGATGCGAACGTAGTGCGCCTCGCGAGATTGTTGCAAACAATGTCCCAACGTATTCAATTTATCTGCGTTACTCACAATAAAATAACAATGGAGATTACGGAGCAACTCGTTGGAGTGACCATGCAGGAAGCAGGAGTGTCGCGGCTGGTAACCGTAAATATGGAAGAGGCCGTTGAAATGGCGGCTGCAAGTTAAATAAAATCGATGCGTGGAACTGTCACCCGATCAAGTGAGGAACGGCTCGGCTTATTGAGAATCTACCCCACGGAACTAAAAGCGCATGTATGACTTGCTGTTCTCATTGCATACGTTCCTATTAGTTATTGGTGCGTTGATGGTCGCCGGTATTTATTTGTGGACCGGAAATAAAATTCGCGCGGGGAAAGGTACTAAAGATATATCGAAACACGTGCAGCCTGAGGATTTGGGAAAAACGCGTGCAACGGATGACCACAGAGGCTTACCAAACTCGAATAACAACGTCTTAGGACGACGCGAGGATGCTCAATTCGGGAAAATCGACAAACCAAGAGAATGCTGTGTTGACGACCAAGATTCGGCGGTAGAGCTCCCGGTAATTACTCGAGAAAGTGACCCTATGAAGCGGCCACGAGGAAGAAAAAGAGGCAATAACCAGTTAGAGCTGCTGTTTGAAACAAAGGGAACCGCCGAGAAGAACAAGACAACGGTTTCTCAGCGATTCTTGGGTAAGGAACTCATAATCCTCTACATCCGCGCTGCGGCCGAGAGCACATTCACAGGGCCGGCAATCGTCCGGTCGATGAACAATGCAGGATTGCGCTTCGGCGCCATGGATATTTACCATTACTTCAACAATACAGATGGTTTATCCCGAGAGTCGCCGCTATTTAGCGTCGCTAACATGTTGGAACCGGGGTACTTTGAATTAAAAAGTATTGAAAACTTTACTACCCCAGGGCTCGCTGTATTTCTTCAGCTTCCGAGTGTGATCGATGGCACTTCGGCGTTCGAGTTATTTTTAAGCAGAGCACGAACGATCGCCGAAATATTACCGGGTGATCTTTACGGTGATCGAGAGAAGCTTCTGGACGATAATGGGATAGATAAGTTGCGGCAGCTAGCTGCCGCATTTGATGATGCCCACTGAGAAAGAAATAAGGCGTGTTCGCGAGCTCCGCGAAGAAATCGAACGACATAATTTCCGTTACTACGTGCTCGATGCGCCCACTCTGCTGGACTCTGAGTTTGACGGGTTAATACGAGAACTTGAAGCTCTAGAAAAGAGATCTCCTCATTTGATTACATCTAGGTCACCAACTCAGCGCGTTGGGGGCGAAGCAAGTACGGTCTTCGATAAAATAAAACATATAACTCCAATGTTGTCATTGAATAATGCCTTTAACGAAAGTGAATTTCTTGAGTTTGATCGACGTTCCCGAGAAAAATTAGAATGCACTTCTCTTGAATATGTTGCCGAGACGAAGCTCGACGGTCTTGCGGTTAGCTTGGTATACGAGGATGGTGTGCTCGCGCGCGCAGCAACACGGGGTGATGGTTCCACTGGCGAAGATGTGACTCTTAATGTACGTACAATCGAGTCGATCCCATTACATCTAAATTGCGCGGATCCTCCTACGCTACTTGAGGTCCGTGGCGAGATTTTCATCACAAAGACTGATTTTGAACGTCTTAATTCAGATCAAATTTCCCGCGGTGAAAAGCTTTTCATTAATCCACGTAACTCAGCTGCAGGCAGCTTGCGCCAACTGGATCCTAAAATTACTGCTGCGAGACCGCTATCGATATATTGTTACGCGATCGGGAGCTTCGCAGGATCGAAGCCACCAACCACACACCTTAAGGCGCTTGATTATCTAAAAGGGATCGGGATGCCGGTATCAGGGGAAACTGAACTTTTGAAAGGGGTAGATCAATGTCGCGATTATTATAAGCGGTTGCTTTCTCGTAGAGAAAATCTTGAATATGAAATTGACGGCGCGGTATACAAGGTTAATAGCCTTTCGAGTCAGGAAGTCTTGGGGCAGGTCGCAAAGGCGCCACGCTGGGCGATAGCCTATAAATTTCCTCCGGAGGAAGCAACCACTGTTGTCAAAGCTATCGACGTTCAGTTAGGTCGCACAGGTCAGCTAACGCCGGTAGCACGGCTAGAGTCAGTGTTCGTTGGTGGGGTTACCATAACGAATGCCACCTTGCATAATGAAGATGAAATAAAACGAAAAGATATTCGAGTCGGCGATACGGTTGTTGTGAGGCGTGCTGGAGATGTTATACCAGAGGTTGTTCGGGTTGTTCCCGAAAGGAGACCTAATAACAGTAAGCCGTTCACTATGCCATCGTCTGTGCCAGAGCAAACGCTGCTGCAACGCATGTTATCGATTACCCATTTTGCATCTCGCCATGCAATGGATATAGATGGCCTCGGCAACAAGATCATTGATCAGTTGTGCCGAACTGAATTAGTTCTTGAGCCTTCTGATTTGTATCATTTGAACATAAATTCTCTTGTATCGTTAGATCGGTTAGCAGAAAAATCGGCAGAGAATTTGCTCGCCAGTCTTGAACGGAGTAAGCAAACGACACTTGCAAGATTTTTATTCGCACTCGGCATTCCAGAAATCGGTGCGACTACGGCCAAGAGTATCGCGGACACATTTGGATCTATAGATAACATTGTTGCGGCAAGTTTAAAGCAATTACTGGATGTTCCAGACGTTGGCCCGGTGGTCTCAACATCAATACGGACGTTTTTTGGCCAGCAAAAAAACCTTGAAATGATTCAGCGGCTTCTCGAGAGTGGTGTTAGGTGGCCCAAGGTCGAGCCTCCGATACCAACTAAGTCAATATTAACTGGTCGTCGGATCGTCTTAACGGGCACCTTCGCTTCGATGACCCGCGATGAAGCACGTATGGCGCTTACTGAACATGGGGCGAAAGTAACTAATAGCGTGTCACAGAATACAGATATTGTGATTGTTGGTTCGAACGCGGGGAAAAAAGCTGATAAGGCAGCATCCTTGGGTTTGCGAGTTATGGACGAGGCGATGCTAATAGACCTGCTCAAAACGCAATAGCAGCAATGTCCTAATGTAAAAATACGTGATTAAGAATTAATTTTACATATTTAGGTACACGCGGCACACTCGCTTATACTGGATGTTTTATATGCGAAAGTACTGATGATTAGCCTCTGACTGCCGGTATTACGTTAATAAATTTGTCTACGACCGGCATATTTGCATTTCGGGGCCTTTAAATGTAGTTGCACATCTCTAAAAGCATCGAGTCGAGCGCACACTATTCTCGAATTTCGCCTGATCTTTTTGGCTGCGCGTCGAGGGTGGCACCGTGAACATCTGCGCTATCAGGGCCGAGTAGAAATAGATACCCATTTGTGATTTCTTCCGGTCGCCGCAAGGATGTTGGATCTTCAGCGGGGTATGCCTCGGCTCGCATCTGTGTCCGAAGACGGCCAGGGTTTAGTGAATTCACCCGGATCCGGCCTCGGTCTGCGAGTTCATCGGCTAAAACTTGCATCATTCCTTCAGTAGCGAATTTTGAAGCAGCATACGCACCCCAGAAAGCCCGCGCCTTTCGTCCAACTCCTGAGCCGGTAAATATTATCGACCCATTCGCACTCAGATCAAGAAGAGGCAACATTACTTGTAGCAGTAGGAACTGACTGTGAACGTTTAATTGAAACACGCGAGCCCAGCTTATCGGCTCATATGTTTCTAACGGCGCCATCTGGCCAAGCATCCCGGCGTTAAGAATAAGTCCATTAAGGTGACCATAACGTTCCTTAATTAGAGCAGCAATTCGTGCATAATCATCGAGCTTAGCCGCTTCTAGGTTTATCGGTACAATGCCTGGGCCCGGTAGACCATTAGCCGTAATTTCGTCCGCGAGTTCCTCCATTAGGTGGACATTCCTCGCGAGAATTACAATTTCTGCCCCAGCTGCCGCTACAGCACGGCTAACAGCAGATCCTATGCCGCGGCTTGCACCAGTAATAAGAACTACTTGCTGCGCAAGGGATTTCGGTGGCGGTTTGTAATTTAATAGACGTTCTTGGGGAGTCATTTTGATCTTTCTTCTCAACTAAAATCTCCAGCGCGAAGGATAGTCTCGTGCTGGTGCGTTTTATCGTCCCGCTGAGGGTAGTCGAGGGTATAATGGAGTCCTCTGCTTTCTTTTCGTTTTAGCGCGGACCGAATAATCAATTCTGCGACCTGCACGAGATTCCTTAATTCAATGAGGTCACCATTAATCCGAAAGTTGCCATAAAATTCACTAATTTCCCTATGCAGTAAATCAACTCGGCGACGAGCACGTTCGAGCCGTTTGTTACTTCGAACTATGCCGACGTAATCCCACATAAATCGACGCAATTCGTCCCAATTATGCGCGACTACAATTTCCTCATCTGCATCCGTTACCTGGCTTTCGTCCCATTCAGGGATGTTTTCCGGAGTTGGTATAGAATGAACGAGCGATCGGATGGAGGTCGCTGCTGAATCTGCGATGACAAGGCACTCCAAGAGTGAGTTGCTAGCCATTCGATTTGCTCCGTGGAGGCCGGTATAGGCTACTTCACCTACAGCGTACAGCCCTTCTAGGGAAGTGCACCCATGGATATTAGTAACGACTCCTCCACATAGGTAGTGGGCAGCGGGTACGGCCGGGATCGGTGTTGTAGTAATATCGATACCAAAAGACGCGCAACGTTTGGCTACCGTCGGAAAGTGATTATGCAAAAATGACGCAGGCTTATGGGTTACATCAAGGTAGACACAATCTGCCCCGGAACGTTTCATCTCATGGTCGATTGCTCGAGCTACGATGTCACGGGGCGCAAGCTCTTCACGCGCATCATAGCGACTCATAAAACGTTCCCCAGATTGCGATATTAACCTCCCACCTTCACCACGTAACGCCTCCGTCAGAAGAAATGATTTTGCAGTGGGGTGATACAAACAGGTTGGATGAAATTGCACGAATTCCATGTTTGCTACTACGCATCCTGCTCGCCAGGCCATAGCGATCCCGTCGCCTGTCGCCACATCCGGGTTGCTAGTGTAGAGGTACACCTTCCCGGCACCCCCTGTGGCTAATACGCAGCATTTAGATTTTATTGTCAGCACTGTGCGATTTTCTAAGTCAAGAACGTAAGCCCCCAAGCAAC
>Ga0310344_10002450_pt1 | contig 13934 bp, 10 predicted proteins | sample HC15DNA20200_MG_FD_203801 | JGI IMG/M metagenome (GOLD analysis project Ga0310344, IMG submission 203801) | Marine microbial communities from station ALOHA, North Pacific Subtropical Gyre - HC15-DNA-20-200_MG | ecosystem: Environmental > Aquatic > Marine > Oceanic | place: Pacific Ocean: North... | reverse complement strand
AAGCGTTGGCGTACCAAAAAGGATGCTAGTCGTTCCATCTTAAATTATTTGCCTTTGTAACTAATCATAGCCGTTACACCGCAATACACGGTCGCCAACACTTCGTTGTAGTCCTAACTATTGCCAGAACAAGATTTTTCGGACCGGCTCCTTGCTAAGATTATCCACATTGACAATATCCCGCGGAATCGATTTCTCGTTGATCCAAAACTTATTCATGTACCAGGACATCGCGAAACCACTCAAAGGCTCGTAGAAGTGTTCACCACCCCATATCAGCTGCCAATCCTCAAGCTCTTCGTTGGCGTTTTGAAGACGCGGATCAGAGTGCGCAACCGAGCGACGGTTTGAGCGTGTACGTGTGATCTCGCCTTTCGAGTTGAAAATTTCTTCGTACCAACTACTGCCAGTTTTAATTCCGATAACGCGACGTTGCTTGGCATACCAGTAGTCGGGGGAGTCCGGAACAATCTCGAGGACATAGGAAGGCTCGCATACACCATCTATGCCCCAGTTGACTTTCTCGCCATGCGTCCTGTCGTCTCCTAGCCTATGGCCAAACTCGTTATCTGGACGTCCCTTGTACAATTCAGAGCCCACGATAGTGTATTGGATATCCGGGAACGGTTTGACTTGTGGGAAATCCTCCCAACGGGCGATTGCACCGGGGATAATGTCCTGTCGCGCAGCCTGAGGTAGACGGCGTACGCGCCGCGCGGCGGGCGTGTAAAGAAACTCGTCATTGAACTTCGCGCCGTAGTAAATTGTCGTCGAAATACCGAGTCCGCGGAAATCATTCGGCGCAACGAAAGTGAACATGTAGCGCGCACGGACTTTACCGACCAGGCTTTTTGGTAGGCCGCTTGTATCGATACGATAGGCCAGCATCCATTCATGCAGAGTCTTGTTCCGCTCGGTACCATCCGGGGACGTCAGATCGATATTCCAATCCGTAATATAGTTTTCACCAAACTCGTTGTAGTAAAGGGCGGTATAAGAGCGATCGTGGACTTCAGCTCCATCGTTCTTAATGCGGTCCTCGAGCGACTGCTCCCAAGGGTAAGGCAAACCTTCTTGCGTCCAGCGACTATAGATGTTTGGTCCAACATCTTTGTAGTCCCAAGGGTGCCACGGTTTCGGTCTCCATACGTGACTTTCTTCTCCCCATGTACAAACGAAAGTACCGGGCTCTTCACCTGCGGTCACCGAGTAGGGTTTACCTAAAATCATTTCTTCCTCGGCCACTGCGTGTAAAGGCATTATGAATGCCAGCACTACCAAATAAAGCGCAATCGTGGTGGGAGTGATCCTGGTTTGTTTGGTCATGGGACAGCCTCCAGTGATTATCAATATTTTTTGACGTTCCGCATCGAGCTGACGAGACCGTTTAACGATCTAATAAATCAGGTGCGAATCGTTCAAGGCAAATTCTGGTTTGTTGTTAAAAGTTCACTTATTTTTATATTAAACGTCCGTATAAACTTTCTTCCGCTCGAAGTATCTATAGATATGGGCGCTTTTACAAGCTAAATCTCAAAAAAGGAGTTGATTTTATTAGGATTGCTGTTTGTATTCCAGCGTGGCGATACGACAAAACCTTTTAGATCAAACTGTCAGGAAGGCGACACGTTTTGTAGTTAATTAACCACAAATAAATCTCCCTAAACGGAGTTTTGTATCAAGCTCACACCCAGGCAAACCTTTTTAAAATAAAATGCACAAAAACTGCCCGATGTTCTACACTGCAAAACGTCGTTTATGATGGTTCTAAGTTAACCAATATCAACTGGCAGGTGAGGTGGTTCCGTATGACGAGCAATGAGCGCGTATCACCGGTCGGGCTCGTACTCGGCAGCCACATGCCACCGGAGCGGATCGCGCCAACCGCGAGGCTCGCCGAAGAAATGGGTTTTGGCGAATTATGGTTTTCCGAAGATTGTTTCTTTTCTGGCGGCGCCTCCGGTGTAACTGCTGCGTTGGCCGCAACCGAGCGGTTACCGGTAGAACTCGGAATCGTCTCAGCGGTTACCCGGCATCCAGCGATCAACGCGATGGAATTTGCAACAATAGCGCGCATGTTTCCGAATCGATTCGTCCCTGGAATCGGTCTTGGGGTACCAGCGTGGCTGGACCAAATGGGTCTCGGCCAACGTTATGCGCTAACCGCGGTGCGTGAATGTGTTACCTCGCTCCGCCGCCTGTTGGACGGAGAAGAACTTACTGAAACCGGAAAAGTATTCAGCTTTGATCACGTCAAGCTGACACATACACCGAGCCAATACGTGCCGATCGTTACCGGCATGGTCAACAAAAAAGGCTTGCGCATGTCGGGTGAGGTCGCAGATGGTACCGTCCTATCTGTGCTGGCCAGCCCTGCCTATATTTCCTGGGCCTGTGACCAAATTAAAATCGGTGCCGAAAATTCCGCAAATGCCGCAAATCGGGTAACCGCTTTCGTCATTTTCTCGGTCGACTCAGACGGCAAAAAAGCAAAAGCCGCCGTGCGTGACGCAATTGCCTTTTATCTCGCAGCCATACCAGACACTGATCTGACCCGAGTCTATGGAAACCGCGACGAGGTCATCGAACTATTGCGTTCCGAGGGTGCAGACGGTTTAGCCCGAGCGATGCCCGATAGCTGGGTCGAGGACCTCGCGATTGCAGGCACGCCGGATGAGTGCGCTGAAAAGATCCAGGCACAACTGAAAGCTGGTTCTCACTCGGTCGGCTTGTGGTTATTTCCGGCCGACGACGGAGAACGAATCGCGCGCTACGCGGCAACAGAAGTGCTAACACGTTTATAGTACAAGGTTATTTCGAGGAGCACGCTAAAGATCCTACTCCTTTTGTAACGCGAAGAGATCTCCGATTCCTTCCTTTGAACCTCACGGAGGGGACGTCGGAGAAATTTCCTCGATACGTAAATAAACAACTGATTAAACAACAACAGGTGGAGAGTGACATGGCGCAACGTGTTTTTTTTCTAAACACCTTACACGAGGACGTAACCCCTGATGAATACGAGAGTTGGGTCCGGCAAGTGGACTACCCACTCGCACGCGGTCTAGCGGAAATCAATAGCTACGTTGTCACCCGCGTCGATGGAAAGCTGGGCGATGATGATCCCAAACCATTTCAATACCTTGAGGTATTAGAGGTAACCGACGTCGACGAGTACCGGAACATGATGGAATCCAGCGCCGAATTTAAGGGCCTAATGGACGAGTTCTCGAAGTACGTTGCATCCACAGTCGCCCTTTATGGTGAAGTCATCGAAGATTAAAAACGTTCAACTTTAGTTCAACGGTGCTTCCTTTTTGATATTGAAGGCCCCAATCGGTAATCGACGATTCATGCGTAAATATTTCTACCTAAGAAAAGTTTTTATTCGAAGAGGTCAGTAAGAGATGAAACCAGCTCCATTTGCCTATCATGCCCCGAACACGATCGATGAAGCGTTGGCGATCCTCGGTAGTGACCCTGACCGCTCAAGGCTACTAGCCGGAGGCCAAAGTCTAGTCCCGATGCTCAATTTACGCCTGGCCAATTTCGATCACCTAATAGATATCAATCGCATCTCTGGACTCAATCACGTTCGAATCGACGGCGATAGGCTAGCAATCGGCGCATTAGCGCGACAATATGATGTCGCGCGAAACGATGTCGTTCAAAAACGATTACCCGTGTTATCACGTGCACTTGCAAATGTTGGCCACACGGCAATATCTAACCGAGGAACAATCGTTGGTAGTCTCTGTCATGCGGACCCGGCAGCGGAACTACCAGCCGTGCTACTCGCCGTCGGCGGCGAGTTGTCGGTGCAAGGTACTAGTGGGATGCGGAATATCCACGCTGACGATTTCTTCGACACGAGCTTCACCACTGCTCTCGATGCGAACGAAATAGCGGTAGAGGTGAGATTCGAGTTGGCCACTGGTACTACCGGATGGTCGGTCGAAGAGATCGCAAGACGTCACGGCGATTTTGCCCTAGTTGGGGTTGTGATCCAGATGACGCTCGAAGGGGCCCTCATTGGCGATGTGCGAATTGCCCTCTTCGGCGTTGCCCCAAGACCGCAGCGAATGTCGACGGCCGAGAAACAACTCATTGGCAAAACACTTGATGACACTGTGCTAGATCAAGCAGTAGCCAATGTCACCGCTAGCCTAAACCCGCCCCAAGACATCCACGCGACAGCAGGTTACCGACGACACGTGGCTGGGGTATTAGTCCGACGCGGACTTCTACGCGCGTCAGAAGACGCAAAATTGAGAACATGACCGTTAGTATTCTAATTCTGCATAGTGAATTCTGAGGAGAGCTGAAATGGCGACAGCCAAACACGCGGTTGAATTTATCGTAAACGGTGAACCTGCAGACACTCTAGTAGAGGCCAGACGAACCTTGGCCGATGTCTTGCGTGAAGATCTTGATCTGACCGGCACAAAGCTCGGTTGCGAACATGGTGTTTGCGGCGCCTGCACAGTGATCGTCGATGGGCGAGCCACGCGTTCTTGCTTGATGTTCGCAGTTCAAGCAGATGGCTGTGAAATCACGACTGTTGAGGGCCTCGACGTCGAAGGCAAACTCGACTTTGTCCAGCGAGCCTTTACTGAGAACCACGGCTTACAATGTGGTTTCTGTACCCCAGGGGTTCTGATGTCAGTGCACTCATTTCTGAAAGATAATCCAAACCCGACAGAAGAAGAAATCCGGATCGAATTGAGTGGCAACATCTGCCGCTGCACCGGTTATCAAAACATTGTTAAATCCATCGCGGCTGCCGCGGCGAGTCGATAGCAATACATCGGGAGATATGACTCATGGATAAGGTAACGTCCGCTGTAAGACTTCCAAAAGATCGATCCATTCGGAAGGGCAAATGGATCGGTGCTCGGGTAGAACGAGTCGAGGACCCCCGCTTTCTCACTGGAGCTGCCAAATTTGTCGCCGACCTCGAGCTACCCCGTATGTTGCATGCCGTATTTGTGCGCTCCCCGCATGCGCACGCGCGAATCATTTCAATCGATAAATCCATCTTGCCTGGCCTTGGCGAGACAACTTTCGTCTTCACGGGCGAAGACATGCGCGATGTACCGCCTCTAATTGATGTCGTAACCCTGGAAACGTTGTTAAAAACACCACAGCACAGCTTAGCTCTGGGAAAAGTGCGCTTCGCCGGAGAGGCGGTTGCCGTCGTCACTCACACCGATCGCTACGTCGCCGAAGACCTTGCAGAACTGCTTGGTGGGGGAATCGAGTACGAGATCCTGGAACCTGTGGCTAATGTAGCAGCAGCTGGAAAGGCAGAAGCAGAACTTTTGCACCCCGACATCGGTACTAATGAAGTCTACCGCGAGACGGAAACACACGGTGACGTTGAAGGCGCATTTGAGGCTGCCGACCAAACCTTCTCCCTGCACTTTCATCACAACCGCTACGAAGCAGCACCGATGGAAACACGAGGCGTTTTGGCAAACTATGAACGCCCTGACAGTCAGCTGACCGTGTGGTCTTCAACGCAGATGCCCCATTTTTTAGGATCGATAATAGCGGGGAAACTCAGCCTGTCGAACCAGCGTGTACGGGTGATCGCGCCCGAAGTTGGCGGCGGGTTCGGCCAGAAAATGTGTACCTCCCCAGAAGAGATCGTGATCCCCTGGGTCGCGCTGCAGTTAGGTCGTCCCGTGCGCTGGATAGAGGATCGACGGGAACACTTGCTGTCGGCGACTCACGCCAAAGAACAATTCGTTAACCTCGAGGTCGCCGTAAAAACTGACGGCAAAATCCTTGGAATTAAAGGTGAATTTATCGGTGACGGTGGTGGTTATTCGTTTAATACCGAAAGTGCGTTGATCGAGCCAGCACTAGCCGCAAAGGCATTTCCGGGGCCATACCGGCTGGAAACGTACCAAGAGACGGTTGCGGCGTCGTTAACCAACAAAAGCCCCGCCGCCGCTTACCGCGGCGTCGGATGGACGGCCTGTAACGCCGCACGTGAGATCGTCATCGACGAGGTTGCCCGCGGTCTGGGCATAGACCCGGCCGACATGCGCCGCATCAATATGCTGAACGCTGACGAGCTTCCATATAAGAGTATTACCGGCCAGATATATGACAGCGGTAGTTACAAAGAGTCCTTGGATAAGGCACTGGAAGCGATCGAGTACCCCATGTTCCGAGCGGAGCAGAAAAGGCTGCGTGAGAAGGGCCGTTACCTCGGGGTCGGCATCAGCTCATACGTAGAACAAACCGCATGGGGTAGCGATTCATCGGCCCAAGCCGGCACTCCACTCCCCTCGCATGACAACTCGACCGTTACGATGGACCCTGGCGGAAAGGTAACGATCGGCACGAGCGTATCGGGACACGGTCAAGGGCATGAAACCTCACTCGCTCAGGTCGCGGCAGACGGGCTTGGTATCGACATCGCCGATGTAAGAGTGCTGCATGGCGACACTCTCACGTCGCCCTACGGCCTCGGCACCTACGCTAGCCGCAGTGCCGTCATTGGCGGAGCGACTGTCGCTCGAGCATCTGCCGACGTACGAGAGCAGGTCCTCCGCGTCGCTGGGAGAATGTTCGAAGTAAGCCCCGAAGACTTACTAATCGAAGACGGCATAATTTCAGTTGCCGGCGCCCCATCACTGTCGAAGACAATGGCGGAGGTTGCGTTCGCAGCCTACTGGGACGGGAGCTTGCGAGACGATGAGCCGGGAGAAAGCCACCAACCACTGCTATCCTCTACTCGCTTCTACGATCCGCCGGCTACGTATTCAAACGGCTGCGTCGTGGTGCTCACCGAGGTCGATACCGATACCGGCGTCGTCAGGTTGGATCGCATTGTTGTAGTTGAAGACTGCGGTACTGTGATCAACCCGATGATTGTCGACGGTCAAGTACATGGTGCGATTATGCAAGGGATCGGAGGAGCCCTACTAGAGCATCTGATTTATGATGAGGACGGTCAGCCGTTAACGACGACGTATATGGATTACTTAGTTCCTACAGCCATGGGCATGCCAAATATGGAAGTACACCATTTGGAGACGCCCTCACCGTTCAGTATCGGCGGTATTAAAGGGATGGGAGAAGGCGGCCAGGTGGCAGCACCAGCAGCGGTTGCGAACGCAGTTGCTGATGCACTTGCACCGTTCGGTGCGCGCATCACGCACTTCCCACTCAGCCCAGACAATATCCTACGGATGATTGGTAAGATCGAATGAATGAGGAATTACCGCGGCAACAGCAAAACTGGAAAATAGATAGGCTTAATCTTCGTGAATACGGAGTAAGCCCCACTGGTCAACCCGGAGCGTCTGGCCCAGTAACACCAACGCGGTGGTCGTATCCTCTTCTATGATAGTGGGTCCCTGAATCTCGGTGCCTGGGGCTAATCCGTTCCGGCTATAAGTGGGAACTTGACGCGGCCCCGATTCATCGAACCATACAAGCCGCTGCCCTCGCAGTGCATCTTCCTTCGTACCTATAGCCATCTTTGGAGGGACAATAGGCGGCATCGGCGCTTCGGCCTCAACAGCCAGATGATAAGTAACCAATTCTACCGGTGAATCGTCCAAACGAAACGTGAATGATCGCTCATGTGCCAGGTGGAAGGCCCCCAATATGTCGTCGATATCCTCTGCATCTAGATCGACATTGATCATTACTGAATGCTCTTGCCCCTGGTAGCGCATGGCCAACTGCGTCGACACCGATAACGTCTTACCGAGTTTTTGCTCTCGGTCGAAATACTCCCTTGCCTCTCGGATCAATTTTTCAAACACATCACGTATATCCGATATCTTCAATTCATCGATGGTAGCTAGGGTTGTCAGAGCAATATCACGACGTGGTGGCGTCGCCAGCATCCCCCAGGCAGAAAAAATCCCAGCGTGTCGTGGTATCAAGATTTCTCGCACACCTATTTCCCGCGCGAGTGCTCCAACGTGCATGGGACCGCCACCGCCACATGCGAGCAGAGTAAAGTCGCGTGAGTCGTGCCCACGTTGCACCGTAATGAGTTTGAGGGCATTAACCATGTCCGCTTCGGCTATACGATTAACGGCAAGTGCGGTCTCTTCAACGCTGCGACCGAGCGGATCGGCTAAGGTCTGCATGGCGTCTCGGGCTCGAGCTTCATTGAGCTCAAATAACCCACCGCCGAATGCTCGAGCATCGAGTACCCCGGTGATCAGTTTCGCGTCGGTAACGGTCGGCAACTTGCCGCCGTGCCCATAACACGCGGGTCCCGGATCGGCACCTGCACTTCGTGGCCCTACTCTTATCAAGCCCGCATCGTCCAAGCGAGCGATCGACCCACCGCCCGCACCCACCTCGACGATATCCACCACGGGTACTTTGATCGGATAACCCGGCCACAAACGCGTGAGGCCTAGTCGGTATTCTGAGTCGAGTTTTGCCACTCCGCCTTCAATCAATGAGCATTTAGCGGTCGTACCCCCGACGTCGAAGTAGATGATATCGGAAGCACCACACTCACGGCCAAGATAAGCGGCGCCATTTACGCCCCCTGCCGGGCCCGACTCGACCAAAGTAATCGGGTGGATCTTCGCCCGGGTAAAGTTGGTTGAACCAACGTTCGATTGCATCGCGTTCAGCTCACAGTTGATCCCCGCGTTTCTAGCGAGATCGCCGAGTCGACTTAGATATCCGGCTACTAACGGTTGTACATAGGCATTCAGCACCGCGGTATTCGTTCGCTCGTATTCACGCCATTCTCGGGTAATTTCATGTGAAGCGGTCACGGCTACGCCCGGTAGCTCTGAGCGCAAATAACCTGCCGCAGCACGCTCGTGCTTGGGTTCCCGGTAAGCATGCAGAAAAGCAACTGCAACAGCTTCAATGTCGGCCGCCTTGCACGCTTCGGCAATCCGCTTGATATCGCCCATTTCCAACGCTTGGACAACGCCACCGCCGGCATCCAGCCGCTCGCGCACTTCGAAACATAGGTGACGTGGAACGAAACTCCCAGGGGAGCGGAACTGTAGGTTATAGAGATCTGGCCGATTACCGCGTCCAATCTCTAACACATCGCGAAAACCTGCTGTGGTAACTAACGCAGTTCGCGCACCCTTACGTTCGGTTATGGCATTAATAACGGTCGTACCACCATGGATAAAGAAGACGACGGCACGGGGATCAATTTTGGCGACTCGGATCACTTCCATCACCCCGATGGCAGGATCTGCTGGAGTAGTCAAAACCTTAGCGACTTCAAGCTCATTAGACGCCTCGTCGAGATATACGAGATCAGTGAAAGTGCCGCCAACGTCAGTTGCGAGACGTCCACCGGGTTCAGACAAGGCTTGGTGACCTCGAAGGATCTAGTCCGTAGTCTGCCACTGCAGCTTCTAAGGTGATGTAACCATTTTCGACGTCACTCTCTACAGCCTCTATGCGGCGATCACTCGGATCGCCCCAGCCGCCACCGCCGCCCGTGACGATGCGAACGGTGTCGCCTTTCGCTAATACCATCTGTTTGATCCTGGCAGCCCGTTTTGACCCCGAAACGGAGGTAATATCGACGTAGTTGACCGTGCCGGATGTACCGCCGCCAACGCCCCACGGGCGCTCCTGCGAACGGCCCAAACTGCCGTGCAGGTATGCGACATCGGTAAGAATTTCGTATTCTCGCACAACACCGAAACCGCCGCGGTGACGGCCCGCACCAGATCCGTCGCCCACATTCAAAGAGTACTCGCGCACCCTTAAAGGCAAAATAGCCTCCAACAATTCGATCGAATAGTTGAAGGTGTCACCGTCTGTCGAGGCAATCAAAGCACTCGCGCCATCGCGCGATTCAGTCGCTCCCCACCCCCCATGTTGTGGCTCAATGTGTACGAAGAGATCACTTCTATCTGGGCGTTGCCCATATAGATAAGTTGCGCACAAGCTCATATAACTTCCAGCGCTAAACCTATCTGACGCAAGTGGCGCAAGGGCCTTCCATACGAGCTCCGATGCCTGTGATGATCCCTCGTAGTACCAACCGACGGGAGACGGCGATTGGGCACTGAACACGGTGCCGTTAGGAATTTCGATTTTTAGTGGTCTGAACCACCCGTCGTTGGAAGGCGCCTGAGGTGCGACGAGTGCTTTGAATACGGTCTTCACTGCCGAAAGCAGTGCACCCCGAGAGCAGTTGATCGGACCCCCGCGCGCCGGAGCACTGCCGGTAAAGTCGACGCACACGTGTTCGCCGTTGATTTTTACTGCAACACACACTGGTATCTGCTCCTCCGAGATACCATCACCATCGATAACATCAGTAGCGTAATACACGCCGTCCGGCAGCGAAGCTACGGCCTTTTGGCACCGTGTTTCGCTTAAAGAAAGAATGGATTCAAACGCACTTTTGACTGAGGCTGTACCGTAGCGCTCACAGATCGCCCTCAGGCGGCGTTCGCCAATTCGGGTAGCCGCGAGCTCGGCATTGAGATCACCTAGGGCCTGCAATGGTAAGCGCACATTGACCCGGATGAGATCGGCCATCTCTGGCAACAGCTCTCCATTTTCACATAGTCGCATACCCGGCAAGCGCAAGCCTTCCTGAAAAGTATCAACGGCGTCGGGTGGCAGACTCCCTGGAATCGCGCCGCCGACATCAAGCCAATGCGCTACGGAAATTGAGTACGCAATAATTTCATTGTCAATAAATATCGGCTGCACTACGGCCATATCACACGCATGCGTGCCACCTTCAAACGGATCGTTGGTGATAAAGGCATCACCTGGACGGATCCGACCGGCAAACTTTGTCGAGATGAACCGCACTTGCGCGGAGAAGGTTCCAGTAAATAAGGTCAGCCCATTGCTCTGAGCGATGAGTTCTCCCTTCGCATCACAGATCCCACAGGCAAAATCCAAAACCTCGTAGATCACCGGACTCATGCTCGTACGTGCCAGGACGACGCCCATTTCATCTACTGCAGCAAGCAATTTTCCTTCTATGATTTCGAGATCGGCAAGCACAGCGATCATCAATGCTGAGTCTAGAGGTTTGTCGGCGTACAATTCATTGAGAGTAAGCGTAATTTAATCTGCAGACGCGCGCAATCGCGCCAGCATCAATTCAAATTTCGGCCACAATATTGTTTGTCGAATTAATCCCAAAAAAATATTTGCCTAGATTAAAAATGAAAACTTCTCTATCCGATTTTTCTCGTGAACCCGTCCCCAGTGAATCGCAGCGCAATAGCGTTTGGATTTTGGCAACATCATCGGCATGGCTCATCGCCGTGACCACGCTTTTTACCGGTGGCGCACTGGCGAATGACCTCGACGACTCAGAAACTGCCGCGGCTATCGTTATCGGCATGACCATCATAGCGATCGTCGGCTACGGTATGGGCCGCCTAGGCGGAACATTTCATGTTTCAACGACGATGCTTGCTAAAAACACATTCGGGACTTTTGGTGCAGCGATCCTCGGCGTGATCCTTGCACTGACCTTGGGCATCGGTTGGTTCGCTTGGCAGCTCTCATTTTTCGCAACAACCCTGAGAGAAATTTTGCCGGACGCAATGTGGACTAAACCCGCCTACTCAATAGTATGGGCTGGAACGCTGATGACGATGACTGCATTTGGCGGTTTCAAGTGGCTAGCATGGTTGAGTATCTTCTCAGTACCTTTGGTGCTTACGGTAGCCAGTGTTGGAATGTTTCTCGCATTAGGAAGCTCAGACCCGGCAGTTCTATCGCCGGCCACAACAACTGCGAGTGCCTTGACAATGATGACAGGGGTTACGGCCGTCGTTGGTAGTGCAATCTTCGGCGCCGTCGTCGTAGCTGATATTTCGCGTTATTCGAAGGACGCCAAATCTGGCGGACTAGCGGTTTCACTCGGTTACGCTGGCGGCGGCACCATAGTTATGATCGCGGGCGCAATTATGGCGCAACACGCCAGCGTCCCGGGGGTGAACATCGCGGCAAATATCCCTGCCGCAATGCAAGCACTCGGCATGGGGTATTGGGCTTTTATTATCCTACTGCTGGCACAGTGGACTACTAATGACAGCAACCTTTACTCGGGATCTATCGGCCTGGCCGGAATTATCCGACTCCCAAAACCCTACCTAGTGCTAGTAATGGGAATTCTTGGAATACTGATCGCATCTACCGGGATTGAGGACTTTTTTGTACCGTATCTTGTCTTTTTAGGTACATTCATGCCCCCTGTCGCAGGGGTAATTATGGTTGATTACTATGTCTTTCGAATGCGCGGGTCGAAAATCCCCGAGTTCGATACTTTCGAACCAGTCGGACCTATCCACTGGTTAGCATGCGTATCTGTCATTCTCGGCGGGATTATTGCACAACAACTAGCAGAAATCGGTTCTATACTTGGTGCCGCCTCGGCCACATCATTTGTTTTCGGTGGCCTGTTTTACTTTTTGTTAAAGCTTACAATTCCCACCAGTGAGATATGACAGCATCCCGTGTCTAGAGAAATGATCGTCGATGCATGTCTTTGCTAACCGTAAGACACTCGCACTAGGAACCCAGCAAATTAGTGCCCTCACCAATGACACTGTAGCCCAGGCGAGGTATCGTTGTGCTCCCGGATAGGATCTGCAAAAAAATGATTTCGTCGCCATCCGTTTTACCAATGGTGCGACACTGCATTAGTACGCAACAGGCCGCCAAGATGTGATTTCGACTCCGGGTGAGCCAATAGTTGTTTCAAGATTGACAATCGAACAAAATCTTTTCAGCCAGGTAACCCGGAGACATTTTCGATGCGCCGTTTTAAAGCTGATATGAAACATCGGCTATCACAAGCCAACCCCCCGAGGCTACCACTAGTGATACTCGCAATTGCGTTGCTTCCGCTGCAAATAACAATTGCAGCACCTACACGGGATGACGTGCTCGCTTGGCTGGAAGAATTTCGTTACGCGCATGACGGACCAAATACGGACAATATCATTGCAATTGAGAATTTTGACGTGCTAAAACCCTTCGTCGTCCCCGGGTTTTTCGAAGCAATGCAGTTTCCGGAAATTGCTGTCGAGATCGAGCAGGCATACCACTTTGAAGCGCCGGCAATCTATCAAAAAGCGACCCTTGAAGGCGGTGACAACGCTTCCCTCGGAGCCAATGGTGGTCTTGAGGATTACGAGGCCGGCATGCCTTTCTCTCACGCTCGTATCGCCGCTGCCTCGCCTTCTGAAGCGGGCCTTATGGTGGCGTGGGATCACATCCATCGCTGGCAATATTATGGTTACAAATCTCCAGAAATGCGGATCAGTCTGGTACGCCCAACCACCGGCAACGAACGGAAAGTACTATCACCGGGGCTAGAAGGTGGCGGCATCGTGGATCGTTTTATAACGACGTCCTACCACCGGGTGTACCTCAGCCGCCTCGCAATGCTTCCGGATCAAGCCTATCGGCTCGATCTGGATGATGCCGGCCAGCTTCTATGGAAAGAATTCTTCGAATTCTTCGAACCGTTTGACGTAAAAGGTACTAAGTTTGTCATCGAGCGTGCCTTTGCCGACCTTGACGACCAGGTAAACTCTTATCTACCAACCCAGCGACGAGTGAGACGACTATCTGCGAAGGAGCGCGCCGATTCATTTATGGGCACCGATTTCACCTTCGATGACTTCGCGGTATTCTCAGGACGTGTGTTCGACTTCAAATGGACCTACCTTGGGCAGAAATCGATCTTGTTCGTCGCAAATTCTAAACACGCGAATGCCAAATTTTACGGACCTAGCAGTCTAATTCCAAAAGACCGTTGGCAAGTGCGTCGATGCTACGTGGTCGAGTTAATCCCGGTGTGGAGAGACCACCCCTACGCTAGCCGTTTAATGTTCATTGACAGAGAAAACTTGGAGGCCGCGTTCGCAGCGATCTTCGACCACGAAGGCAACCTATGGAAATCACTCTATACCGTGGTCCAA
>Ga0310344_10002448_pt1 | contig 13936 bp, 11 predicted proteins | sample HC15DNA20200_MG_FD_203801 | JGI IMG/M metagenome (GOLD analysis project Ga0310344, IMG submission 203801) | Marine microbial communities from station ALOHA, North Pacific Subtropical Gyre - HC15-DNA-20-200_MG | ecosystem: Environmental > Aquatic > Marine > Oceanic | place: Pacific Ocean: North... | reverse complement strand
ATGGTTTATTTAAATAAATATTTCAAAGGTAAAAAAGAAACCGTTTATGGGCTAGCTGGCCTAGGAGATCTATATGTTAGTGCTTTAGGAGGTAGAAATAGCAAGATGGGGAAATATTTAGGTGATGGATTAAAGTATAATAAGGCAAAAAAAGACTTTATGATAAATGACACAATAGAAGGTGCAGAACTAGTTGCTGAAATTGGAAAAGAAATATTGAAAAAATTTAATAAGAAAAAAATTCCTTTAATGACAAGCTTAATTAAATCTATATCTAAAAATAAAAAATTAAATATTAATTGGTAAATGAATTCAAATTGGAATTACCCCACGACTATTTGGGTTGGAGAAGGAAGAATAAAAGAACTTTATCTTGCTTGTAAACAACTCAAAATAAAAAAACCCTTACTTGTTACTGATGAAAATTTAGCACAAACACAAATGATAAAGAAAATAACTAAAGAATTAATTGATAAATCTTTGTCCACAAGTATTTTTTCAAACTTTAAGGGTAATCCCGTTGGTTCAAATGTTTCTGAAGGAGTGGAGGCATTTAAAAAAAATAATCATGACGGTGTAATAGCTATCGGTGGAGGAAGCGGATTAGATGTTGGTAAGGCAATTGCTTTTATGAGTGGACAAACAAGACCAATATGGGATTTTGAAGATATTGGCGACTATTGGACCAGAGCGAACTCAGATAAAATAGCGCCGATTATTGCTGTTCCAACTACAGCCGGGACAGGATCTGAAACCGGAAGAGCATCGGTAATCATTAATGAACAAACAGGAACAAAGAAAATTATTTTTCATCCAAAATTCTTACCTTCAATAGTAATTTTGGATCCTGTTTTAACTATTGATTTGCCGCCAAAAATTACTGCAGCAACTGGAATGGATGCTCTCGCACATAATTTAGAGGCTTTTTGTGCACCAGGTTTTCATCCGATGGCAGATGGAATAGCATTAGAAGGAATGTATTTGATAAAAAAATGGTTATCTACAGCTGTAAAAGATGGAAAAAATTTAGAAGCAAGATCAAATATGCTGGTTGCAGCGAGCATGGGTTCAACAGCTTTTCAAAAGGGTTTAGGAGCAATTCATTCATTAAGTCATCCAGTTAATTCTATTTATAATGTTCATCACGGTTTATCTAACGCAATATTTATGCCTTATGTATTAACTTTCAATAAAAAGGAGATTGAAGGTAAAATAGTAAAGATAACTGAATATCTAGATTTAAAAAAAAAGACATTTGATGAGTTTTTAAATTGGATAATGTACTTAAGGAAAGAATTTGAAATTCCACATAAATTATCAGATGTAGCAGATATAAAAGATAAAGACTTAGAAAAATTGTCTTTAATGGCTTTCGAAGATCCTTCTACTTCAGGAAATCCGAAAAAATTAAAATTAGAAGATATGAATATTATGTATAAATACAGTCTTCAAGGAAAATTATTTAATTAATTAAAATGAAAAAATTAAATTTACTTATTGTTGAAGGAAATACCAAAGAAGATAATGTTAACTTTTTAAAAGCTGGATGTATTCCTCAGTCAGAAAACTTTAGTAAACATATTAGGTTGTTAGACCCAGAATTTGAAATTGATGTTGTTGAACCTGGAGATGATAAATCTATCTCTAAAGCAATTGATTCCTTAGAAAAATACGATGGAATAATTTTAACTGGTAGCACTCTTCGTATAAATGATAACAGTGATGAAATAAATAAACATATAAATTTTGCTAAAACAATTTTTAAACATGACAAAAAAATTTTTGCTGCATGTTGGGGGCTTCAAATAACAGTAACTGCAGCTGGTGGTAAATGTAGGGTAGCCCCTAATGGTGCACATATCGGTATTGCTCAAGATATTGAGTTAACCGAAGAAGGAAAAAAACATTATATATATTCATCCAAACCCCATAAATTTACTACACCTGCATTTAATTATGATGAAGTAGAAATTCCTCCAAAAAATTCTATTTTACTTGCAAGTGATAAGATAAATAAATTTCAAGCAATAATTTTTGTGGTTGGTAAATCAGAGGTTTGGGGCATACAATATCATCCTGAAATACCTTATGATTATATGATTAAATTAATAAATCATAGATCAGAAGGATTAATTAACAATGGAACTTTTAAGGATAAAAATGAAATTGATAATCATATTAAATTAATAAAGAAAGAAAATAACAAGCTTTCCGATAAAATTAGAACTCTAGAATTAAAAAATTGGTTAAATTATTTAAAAATTAGTTAAAAAAGACCTTCAACTTCATTTTTATTATTAAGCTTAATAGAGTCTGCAGCAGGAACCTTTGGTAGTCCGGGCATAGTCATTATAGCTCCACATATTACGACAATAAATTCAGCGCCACTGGATAATCTTACTTCTCTTACTTGCAAGGTGTGATTTGTAGGAGCTCCTTTTAATTTTGGATCTGTAGAAAAACTATATTGGGTTTTAGCTATACAAATTGGAAAATTTCCAAAACCATCATTTTCTATTTTCTTAATTTGTTCTTTAGTTTTTTCATTAACTTCAATTCCATTTGCTCCATACATTTCTTTTGCGATAGTTTCAATTTTTTTTAAAATAGGAGTTTCATTCTGATATATATATTTAAAATTACTTTTGTTATTTTGATTACATAAATCTACGACTTTATTTGCTAAATCCTTTGCTCCATCACCTCCTTTTGACCAATGAGTACAAAGACTTACTTCAATTTCCAATTTGGAACAGTAATTTTTGATAAGATCTACTTCTTTATCTGTATCACTAATAAAATGATTAATTGCTACTACAATTTGCAAACCAAATTTTTTGATATTCTCTATGTGTCTTCCAAGATTTGGAAGTCCTTTTTTAATAGCTTCAAGGTTTTCTTTTTTTAAATCTTCTTTCTCCACACCACCATGCATTTTTAGTGCCCTTACTGTTGTGACAAGTACTACGCAATCAGGTTGAATATTTGCCTTACGACATTTAATATCTAAAAATTTTTCCGCACCGAGATCAGCTCCAAAACCAGCTTCAGTAACTACATATTCCGATAATTTTAGAGCTGTTTTTGTTGCAATGATCGAATTACATCCATGGGCAATATTAGCAAAGGGTCCACCATGAATAATTGCTGGATTATTTTCAAGCGTCTGTGTAAAATTAGGTCTTATAGCGTCCCTTAATAGGACTGTTAATGGACCTTGTGCATTTAAATCTTTAGCACAAATACGTTTTTTTTCTTTTGAATAAGCTATAGTTATATTGCCAATTTTTTTTTCGAGCTCTTTTAAATTGTTTGATAAGCAAAAAATTGCCATTATTTCGGAAGCCACAGTAATGTCAAAACCATCTTCTCTTGGTATATTATTTTTAAGTTTACCAAGATTAATTTTAATACTACGAAGAGCTCTATCATTTAAATCTACAACACGTTTCCAAACTATATTATTGCTATCTATATTTAATTTATTACCCCAATAAATATGATTATCTATTAGTGCAGAAAGTAAATTATGGGCAGAAGTAATTGCATGAAAATCTCCTGTAAAATGTAAATTAATTTGCTCCATTGGTACAACTTGAGCATAGCCACCTCCAGCAGCACCTCCTTTCATTCCAAAAGAAGGACCAAGACTTGGTTCTCTTAGACATACTATAGACTGTTTACTAATTTTATTTAATCCGTCGCTTAGGCCAACAGATGTTGTTGTTTTACCTTCTCCAGCAGGTGTTGGTGTAATAGCTGTAACTAAAATTAGATTACTTTTTTTTTCTTTTAAAGTTTCAATATATTCTAAATTTAGTTTTGCTATATGTCGCCCCATGGGACTAAATGCTTCAGGTGAATCCGGCACTCCAAGCTTTGACAGAACATCTTTTATAAGCTTCATTTTCGCATTTCTTGCGATTTCAATGTCAGATTTTATGCCACTCATCGAAACTCCTATATCTAAAAAAATGCAGTATGTATACATTATTTGTAATATCTTTTACAATTAGAAAAATTTTAAATGCTCATATAAGCTAATTAATATGCAAAAATATTCTCTATTCAGTTTGATAAAAAATGCATTTAGTAACCACCAAAATTGGCAAGTAGCCTGGAAAGATCCTAAGCCAAAAAAAGAATATGACGTAGTTATTATTGGAGGAGGTGGTCATGGCCTTGCCACTGCTTATTATTTAGCAAAAGAGCATAAAATTACAAATGTGGCTATAGTTGAAAAGGGATGGATAGGAGGGGGAAATGTTGGAAGGAATACAACAATCCTTCGTTCAAACTATATGTATGATGCTAACAATTTATTTTATGAATTTGGAATGAAATTATGGAGAAATTTAAGCCAGGAATTAAATTATAATGTAATGTATTCCCCTCGTGGAATAATTAATCTTGCTCATTCAGATGCACAAATGAATGCCTATTCTCGAAGAGGAAATTCAATGAGATTAAATGGCATTGATGCAATTTTACTTGGAAGAGAAGAAGTAAAAAAATTTATTCCTTTTGCGGACTTTTCATCAAATTGTCGATTTCCAATTTTTGGAGGATTGTTACAACCAAGCGGAGGAACAGCCAGACATGATGCCGTAGCCTGGGGTTATGCACGACAAGCTGACTCGATGGGAGTTGATATTATTCAACACTGTGAAGTTACAGGTTTTGATGTAGAGAATGGAAAACTTAAAGCTATTCGAACAACGAAAGGTGAAATTAAGACAAAAAAAGTTGGATTATGTGTTGCGGGAAATACTTCTGTGTTAGCTGAAAAGCTTAATATGAGACTTCCAATCGAATCTCATGTTTTGCAAGCATGTGTTTCAGAACCAGTTAAACCGATTTTGGATAATGTAGTTACTTATGGAGCGGGGCATTTTTATTGTAGTCAATCTGACAAAGGTGAAATGGTTATGGGAGGAGATTTGGATGGGTACAACAGCTATGCTCAAAGAGGAAATCTACCAACAATACAACATGTTTTAACTGAAGGTGTAGCTTTGTTTCCATATTTAAGCAGATTAAAAATGCTTAGAACTTGGGGAGGTATTATGGATATGTCTATGGATGGATCACCTATTATAGACAAAACGCATATCAAGGGTGTCTATTTAAATTGTGGTTGGTGTTATGGCGGATTTAAAGCTACTCCAGTTTCTGGATGGGCTTTTGCTTATACAATTGCAAAAGATCATGCGCACGAACTGAATATGCCTCTTAACCTAAATCGATTTAGCAAAGGAAATTTAATCGATGAGAAAGGACTTGGAACAAAAACTTGGATTGGATAAAAAATGTTAGAAATTAAATGTCCATATTGTGGTACAAGATCACAAATAGAATTTTCTTATGGTGGTGATGCCACTGTAAAAAGACCAGATTTAAATAAAGAAATATCAAATCAAGAGTGGGATAATTTTGTTTATTATAGAAAAAATCCCAGGGGGAAGCATATTGAGTTATGGCATCATATTTCTGGGTGTAGAAAGTGGTTCAAAATATTAAGGGATACAATTACACACGAAATCTTTAAAACTTCAAAACTTGATGAGGAAATTTAAATACCAATGAGCCAAAATTATCGTTTAGAAAAAATAGGTATGATAAACAGAAGTAAAAAAATTTCATTCCAATTTAATAAAAAAAAATATTTTGGTTATGAGGGAGATACTTTAGCTTCTGCGTTATTGGCTAACGGTATTCACTTAGTTGGAAGAAGCTTCAAATATCACAGACCTAGAGGTTTTTTTGGTGCCGGAGTGGATGAACCTAATGCAAAAGTTCAAGTTCAAAATGGTGAGAATGACGAACCTAATGTAAATGCAACGGAAATAGAGCTTGTAGAAGGACTTGTAGTAAAAAGTCAAAATTGTTGGCCATCGGTAAACTTTGACATTGGTGCAATTAATAATTTTTTAAATAGATTTTTCCCTGCTGGTTTTTATTACAAAACCTTTATGTGGCCGAAGAGTTTTTGGTATAAAGTTTATGAACCTATCATAAGAAAAACAGCAGGTTTAGGCGTGGCCTCTAAAAAACCAGATACAGCGCGATATGAACATAAATATGAACACTGTGATGTATTAGTAGCAGGCTCTGGACCGTCAGGTTTATCAAGTGCTTACGCTGCGGCAAAAAATGGAGCAAGAGTTATTTTAGCTGAAGATAAACCAAGATTCGGAGGAACACTTTTGACAGATGAAGTTCAAATTGGAAATCAAAAAGGAAACGAATGGGTGAAAAATATAATTACCGAATTAAAACAAATGCCAAATGTTACAGTAAAAAATAGATCTCAAGTATTTGGATATTATGATCACAACATGTTAGTTATGCTTGAAAGGTCTTCCGATCATTTAAGTATTGCTAAACCTCATACTCCAAGACAAAGACTTTGGTATATTAGGGCAAAAGAAGTTATTGTTTCAACCGGATCCATAGAAAGACCTATAGTTTTTGGAAACAATGATACACCTGGAGTAGTTTTAGCTTCAGCCGCAAAAGAATATTTAAAAATTTACGGGGTTTTAGTAGGAAAAAAACCAATAATATTTACTAATAATGATAGCGCTTATGATACGGCAATTGAATTTAAAAAAAACGGAATAAACACGATTGTTTTAGACACAAGACCAAAGAGCACAAGTTCAATTGTTAAAGAGGCAATGGAGCAAGGCATTGACATCAGATTTTCTTACGCAGTTATTGCTGCCAAAGGTTATAAAAAAGTCAAAAGTGCAGAAATTGGAAAATTAAATAATGATAAAACTGGATTTGAAAAAATAGAAACAGTTAACTGTGATTCCATTTGCGTTTCGGGTTTTTGGACACCAACGGTTCATTTATCTTCTCAATCTGGAAATAAACTTAAGTTTAATGAAAAAATCGATGCATTTTTACCAGGTCTACCAAAACAAAGAGAAACAACAGTTGGCTCTGCCAACGGTTCATTTACCTTACGAGAATCTTTAAATAATGGATTTAGTTTAGGTCATGAGCTTTCAAAAAAGATAACAAAGAAAGAAAATAAACAATCTTTACCGAATGTTGTTGAAAGAGAATATGGAAAGCATGATAAGTTTTGGTGTGTACCCCTTCCAAAAAATAAAAATTATAAAAGATTTGTTGATTTTCAAAATGATGTTGCAGTTTCTGACATAGAACTTGCTTTAAGAGAAGGATATAGATCTATAGAACACGTAAAAAGATACACGACCTTAGGAATGGCAACCGATCAGGGTAAAACCAGTAATTTAAATGGGTTGCAACTTGTATCTAATATAGAAGATAAAATTATACCAGAAGTAGGACACACTACCTTTAGACCACCCTATACCCCAATTACAATAGGAGCTATTGTTGGAAGAGAAGTCGGAAAATATTATAAACCTACCAGAAAATCTCCAATGCATGACTGGCATGTAAAACATAATGCTGTTTTTGTTGATGCAGGAATGTGGTTAAGACCTCGGTATTATAAAATTGGCAATGAAACAATGCAACAGGCTGCCATAAGAGAATCTTCCAATGTAAGAAAAAATGTTGGAGTATGTGATGTTACTACTTTAGGGAAAATTGATATTAAAGGACCCGATGCGTCAGAATTCTTAAATCGAATATATACAAATGCTTGGATGAAATTACCTATTGGAAAAGCCAGATATGGAGTAATGCTAAGAGAGGATGGAATAGTTTTTGACGATGGTACTACAACCAGAATTTCAGAAAATCATTTTCATATGACAACAACAACAGCACAAGCACCAAATGTTTTATCCCATTTAGAATATTATTTACAAGTAGTTTGGCCAAATTTGGATGTAAATGTTGTATCTACTACGGAGGAATGGGCAGGAGCAGCAATAGCAGGACCAAAATCTAGAGATTTGTTAAAAAAAATGTTTCCAGAAAAAGATGTAACAAATGAAGGATTACCTTTTATGGGGTACATGGAAGCTAATCTATTCGGTATTCCAACTAGAGTTTTTAGAATTTCTTTCTCAGGAGAATTGGCATACGAAATTAATATTAATTCAGATTTTGGAAAATTTATGTGGGAAAAAATAATGGAAATTGGAGAAGAATTTAATATCCAATCTTATGGAACAGAAGCATTATCAACTCTTAGAATTGAAATGGGTCATGTGGCAGGACCAGAATTAGATGGCAGAACTATTTCTTATGATGTTTCTTTAGAGGGAATGTTAAGTAAAAAAAAGGATTTTATAGGTAAAAGATCATTAAATAGAGAAGCTTTTACTTCTTCTAAAAGACAAAAGGTTGTCGGAGTGGTTCCATTAGATAAGAAAACAATAATCCCAGAAGGATCACATTTAATTGTAAATCCAAAAGAAAAATCTCCAATTAAAAAACTTGGATACATATCTTCATCATGTTGGAGTGTTGAATATAAAAATCCTTTTTCTTTAGCAATATTAAGAGACGGAAAAAATATGATTGGTTCAGAACTTTATGCAGTTTCTCCATTAAAAAATAAGACTATTCCTGTTCAAATAGTTTCATCTCATTATGTTGATCCAAAAGGTGAAAGGGTAAGATCATGAAGGCTATATCGGCATTAACAAATATTCACACGCATGGATTATTTGGAGATTATCAAGGAAAAAATAAAAATGATTTGGTTACTATTTCAGAACCAGAAAAATTACAAATTATACAAATAGTTCATTATAGAAAATCTAGCTTAAGAGTTTCCTCTTTAAAAATTATGAATTTAAATTTTCCTTTAATTCCAATGCAAGTTATTTCAAATAATGATACCAGAATTCTTTGGAGTGCACCAGATAGCTGGCTATTAGTTTCAACGAAAAAAGACATATTAAATTTAGTTAAAAATGTATGTGATGAAAAAAACTTTGCTATAACAAATCTTTCAGACTCTAGAGCAATAATAGAGATAAAGGGAAAAGATTCAAAAGAAATTTTAAAAAAAGGTTGTCCAATAAATTTAAATGAATTTAAATTAAATAATTGTGCAAATTCTGTTTTTCATAATGTCGCTATAACAATTGATATGATTAATGATAATCCAGAAACCTTTAGAATTTTTTCATTGAGAAGTTTTGGAGAATCTTTTTATCATCACATTACTGATGCTGCTCTGGAATTTGGATATAATGGAGTCTAATTTCTTACGGCAAAAGAACTAGCTTCCCTATATGTTTTTTTAATAAAAAATCCTCCTGTGCTTTTTTAATTTCTTTTAATGGATAAGTTTTTGCAACAATTGGTTTAATTTGATTTTTTTCAATATAACTAATTAAATTTTTAAAAATTTTAATTGGCTGATAAGTGCATCCGTAAAAAGTTAAATCTTTTAAATAAAGTGTTCGGACATCAAGACTAACTATAGGTCCTCCAATGGCTCCAGAGGTTGCATATCTACCACCTGGTTTTAAAATTTCTATGAATTGATTCCAGTTTTCTCCTGCAACAAGATCAATAACTACATCATATTTATTTTTTCCCAGTTGTTTAATTAGATCACTTTCACGAGATATTACTTCATCTGCTCCAATTTTTTTTATTTCATTCATTTTTGATGAGGAACATTGTGCTGTAATGTGAGCTTTTCTTATCTTTGCTAATTGTATAGCAGCTGAACCTACTCCACCAGAAGCACCATTTATGAAAATTTTTTCCGCACCTAACTTAACTCTATGTATAAGTCCTTCCGCCGTTGAATAAGAGCAAGGTATAGAACCAAGTTCCACATCAGACCATTTGCAATTCACAGGGAATGTTTCTGAAGATCTTATAGCTACATATTGTGCGAAAGCACCATTAAGCTCAGAGCCAAGAGTTACCATGTTAGGACTAGTGGGATTTTTAGGATCAGTTTGCATTGTACGAGCAATAACTCGTTCCTTAATTCTTGATTTGTTAATTTTTGATCCTGTAGAAACAATAACTCCACAAGTATCGGCACCTTGAATACGAGGAAATTTTAAAGGTGCTCCTGACCAACTACCTCCTTCATTTGATTTATATTTTGAATACCAAGCAGTTCTGGTGTTTATATCAGTATTATTAATTCCTGCTGCAGTTACTTTTATTAAAACCTCATCATCTTTTGGAACAGGAACAGGAATGTCAGTTTTATATTCTAATTTTTCTAACCCTCCATGGCCTGTTAATAAAACAGCATGCATTGTTTTTGGAATATTTTTCATTTATTTTCTTATTTTACTTTCATATTTTTTTCTCATTTTTAATAAATTCACAAGATATTCATCTCTTATATTTGACAGCGAAGCTACTGATTTACCTCTGGATTGTTGTTTTGTTCCTTTTATAATTCTGTAAGATAATTTTTTTGTAAGTTTAGGTGCTTTTAATTTTGTCCAAGGTAATTTTAATGCTGGGCCAAATTGTTTTAACATATGTTTCATTCCAGCTTTTCCTCCCGCAAGGTGGAAAGTAAGAAAAGTACCCATTAAAGAATATCTAATTCCTGGACCATCTTCTATAGCTCTATCCAAATCTTTTGTTGTTGCATATCCTTCATTAATTATATGCAACCCTTCTCTCCATAAAGCCTCTTGTAATCTATCCGATAAATAGCCAGGCAATTCTTTTTTAACCATAATTGGATTCATTGATATTGATTTATAAAATTTTTTTGCCTTGGTTAAAGAAAATTTATTTGTTTTTTTTCCAGGTACTATTTCAACTCCTGGACACAAATACACAGGATTGAAAGGATGACCTATCATTGTTCTAGAAGGATTTTTACATTTTGAATAAATTTTAGTAGGCAATAATCCTGAAGAACTAGAGGAAATAATTGCATTTGGTTTTGCAAATTTTTCAATAGTATTCATTAATTTGATTTTTAGATTATAATTTTCTGTTGCGCATTCTTGAATAAAATCTGCAGTTTTTACAGCCTCTTCAATTGTTGAAACATATTTTAAATTTTTAAGATTAAGTTTATTTTTATTGAATAATTTTTTTACAAAAGGCCACGCACGCTTTATCTCAATTATTAATTTTTTTTTTAATTTAATATTTTTATCAAATGCGACAACTTTTTTATTATGGGCTAAACATCTAATAATCCAACCTGTACCAATAACTCCAGTACCTATAACCGATACTTTTTTAATCATTTAATCCGCCAAACCATCAGATCTAGGACTATTTCTTTCAATGTGAATAGGTAACACTTTTCCATATATAGCTTTAGAATGCTCGGGAGTGTTTACTCTCCATGGATCTAGAACATAAGCTGGTATAGCAAGATATCTTGAAAGATTTCCTTCTATTTTGGTAACACGATGAAGTGTAAAGCGACCTTTAAAAATTTGTAGATCACCAGGTTCTAACTTTAATTGGTGAACACGTTTCCGATCTCCATCGAGCACTTTCTTAACTTCTTCAAATTTTTCATTTCCTGGTTTTCGTATATATGGACAATACTCAAATATTCCACCTTTTTGAGGTTTTTGTATCATTATACTTAAAGTAAATTCACAACTATCAAAATGCCAAGGAAGGATACCATCCGGTTTCATAATATTGTAAGCATGGCAAGCTAAAGGATCGGCCCATCGATAAATTGGGGATATTCCTACACAAGCAGAAACAAATTTTAATAGTTCATCCTGTTCATAAAGAAATTTCATTTCTGAATCTTTTTCAAAAAGGTCTGAATTTAAATATCCATTATAACGTTTAGAAAATATTCTTTTTGGGTGATTTTTTTCTAAAGAAGGTTCATCTTTGGAGTTTAAATAAGGGTTAATGCTTTCTTTAGACATATAAACTTGATCAATTTGCTGCATTAATTCTGTATTCATTATTTTCAAAGATTTTGGCAAAATAAAATTAGGGATAGTAGAACAACTAAATTGATCTAAATCACTTTTACATTTTTTTATTAATTCTTTTACTAATCGAGAATTTAAATCTTGGATTGGATATTTTTTTAGATCAATGATAGTGCCTAGTCTATTATTCATTAATAAAGTTTACTACGCCTGAAGTAAAAAAACAGCGTAATATCTTTTTGCGTCTTTCCAGTGTTTTTTTACGTGCCATCCAGAGGACTTAGCCAATTTACTAAATTTTGAAATTGTAAATTTTTTGGATATTTCGGTTTGAATTTTTTCACCTTTTTTAAAGTTAAATTTTTTCTTTTTGATAAAAAAAACTTGTTTTTTTTTAGATACAATAAAGTTTTCCATAGAATTTTTTTTCCTATTAAAAGTAGCTATATATTTAAAGTCTTTTACTTTAAGCTTTGTCTTTACCTCCTTATTAATAATGTTGATTAAATTAAGGTTAAATTTTGCAGTAAAATTTCCTTTATCATTATAGGCTTTTTTAAATATTTCGACATTTTTAATTAAATCAACACCAACAAATAAAAAACTTTTTCTACCTAAAGTTTTTTTTGCATTTTGGAGGAATTTTTTTTCTTCTCCATTATAAAAATTTCCAATTGATGAACCTAAAAAAAAACCAATTTTAGTTTTTGAGATATTTTTTGGTAATTTAATATATTTTATGTAATCACAGTAAGTTGGAATTATTTTTAGTTTAGGAAAAGATTTAAATAACTTTTTTGAAGATTCATTAATAAAATCAAAAGAAATATCTAAAGGTATATAAAATTTTACTTGATTATTTAGCAAAATATTTATTTTTTCAGTAGATCCACTTCCAAATTCAACGAACGTTAAATTATTTCCAAAAATTAAATTTATTTTATTAGCCATTTTTTTTAAAATTTCTTTTTCAATCCTAGTAACATAATATTCTTTGGTTTTTGTAATTTTTTCAAAGTATTTGCTTCCTTGAAGATCATAGTGAAATTTTGATGGAATAATTTTATTTTTCTTAGAAAAATTTTGTTGTAAAATCTTTTCTAATTTCATTTGTTATATTAAATTCGTAGCAACCCATTTATGAAATTGGTGTGTGGGGTTATCCATAACTGGAGAAAAATTACCTCCATTATAAGCAGGTGAATTTCTTCCTTTTTGCATACCCTCTATGATATTTAAATCTTCTATTTGTACACTATGCCAAAGTTTTAGATTTTGTTTCCTATGAGCTTTAAATTTTTTTGAGTTAGCAGCATCATTTCCTACATAATATATTTCCATGTGTTCTATAGTTAATTCATTATTAATTGGTTCAAGCCAAAAGGCATAATAATGATCTTTGTGAATAGCCAACATAACATTTGGAAAAAGAGAAATATATTCTGCGATATTATTTTTATTTTTTGGCCAATCCGGAAAGCATGGAAGTTTATTTTTTCCTTTTAATCTTGGGTTATAAACGACAGTTCCTTGACCTGAAAATCTGTTGGGTAATCCTTGAATATGATAATGATCACTAATTTTGGAATAAGAATTTAATCCTGGATGAACCCATGGTAAATGATAGCTTTCACAATAATTTTCAATTGCAAATTTCCAATTGCATTTTGCTTTTAATTGAAAATAACCAAAATCTTTTGAATGAGTAATTAATTTTTGATCTTTTTCTGACCAGAATTTTGACCAACGTTTTTTTAAAGGTTTGACATATTTATCAAAAGAAACTTGATTATTAGAAATATTTATAAAAATTAAATCTAACCAAACATAAGAACTAACTTCTTTAAGTCTGTTTGAGGATTTATTAAAACCTTTTGATTCGTGTTTATTCATACCTCCTAAATGAGGTGTAGATATAAGTCTACCTTCAAGATTATATGACCAGGAATGATAAGGGCATCGTATAAGATTTTTTAAATTACATTTTTTTTGTAAAATTTTATAACCTCTGTGGCTGCATACGTTGTGGTAGACTTTAATTTTATTATTCTTAGTTCTTACTAAAATTAAAGGAATTCCAAGTAAATCAAAAGGTTTTGCGTCGCCTGGCTTGGGTAAAGAACTAGCGA
>Ga0310344_10002447_pt1 | contig 13941 bp, 13 predicted proteins | sample HC15DNA20200_MG_FD_203801 | JGI IMG/M metagenome (GOLD analysis project Ga0310344, IMG submission 203801) | Marine microbial communities from station ALOHA, North Pacific Subtropical Gyre - HC15-DNA-20-200_MG | ecosystem: Environmental > Aquatic > Marine > Oceanic | place: Pacific Ocean: North... | reverse complement strand
AACCATCAATAATTTTAGTTATGGGTAGTGGTGAATTATTTTTTTTGGCTTCATCCATAGCAATTTTTAAATCTTTTCTCATCCAATCAACAGCAAAACCAAAGTCAAATTTATCATCTATCATTGTTTTGTATCTATTTTCCATTTGCCAAGATTGTGCAGCTCCCTTTGAAATTACATCTATAACATTTTCCATTTTTAGTCCTGCATTTAATCCGAAATTAATTGCTTCTGATAAACCTTGAACTAATCCGGCTATACATATTTGATTTACCATTTTAGCTAGTTGTCCGCTTCCAGATGGCCCTAATAATTGTATTTTTTTACTGTAACAGCTAATAACATTTTTTGCTTTGTTGAAATCTTTTTCATTTCCACCAACCATTACCGTAAGAACACCTTTTTCTGCACCTGCTTGCCCGCCAGAAACTGGAGCATCCAAAAATCCAAAACCATGTGATTTAGCATTTTTATAAAGTTCTCTAGCAATAGTAGCCGATGCCGTTGTATTATCTATATAGATAGATCCTTTTTTTATTGTATTAAAAATTCCTTTTTTTCCAACTGTTACTTCTTTTAAATCATTGTCGTTGCCCACGCAGGTAAAAATAAAATCTGAATCTTTGGCTGCCTCTTCAGGAGTTTCTGCAATTTTACCTTTATACTCTTTTATCCATTTTTCAGCTTTACTTTTAGTTCTATTATAAACAGTTACATTATGACCTGCTTTTGATATATAACCTGCCATGGGATATCCCATAACACCAAGACCAATAAAGGAAACTTTACAACTCATAATATGATTATAGATATAGTTAAATCCAATTTCAAAATAATAATTTTTGGTTTTGTCTTCACTTTTTTCTCCAGTATTGGTCAAAGCTTTTTTATAGGTCTATTTAATTCTGATATAAGAGCTGAATTAAACATTACACATGGAGAATTTGGAATAATCTACGGAGGAGCTACATTATGTAGCAGTATTGTATTAATATGGTTAGGAAAAAAAATTGATGATTTTAGATTAGTAAATTATTCAATTTTAGTTACTTTATTTTTATTTAGTGCAGCTTTATTTTTTTCATTAGTTAATGGAATAATTTTTTTATTAATTGGTATATTCTTTTTAAGACTTTCAGGCCAAGGATTAATGGCTCATACATCATCAACAGCGGTATCTAGGTATTTTGAAAAAAGAAGAGGAAAAGCATTAAGTTATATTTGGTTAGGGATGTCTTTAGGCGAGTTTCTATTACCAATTATAATTGTTTATCTTCTCTCATTCATTTATTGGAGAGATATATGGATTCAAATTTCAATAATAGTTTTATTCATACTACCATTATTTTCTTATTTTACGGTTAAGGATATAAAAATTTCTTCAAGAGAAAGCAAAAATGAAAATGATAAAAATAAATTTTTACCAATAAGAAGCTGGACAAGAAAAGAAGTTATGACTGATTTTAAATTTTATACAATACTCCCAGCTTTATTAGCTCCGTCATTTATAATTACAGGAATAGTAATTAATCAATCATTTATAATAGAATCAAAATCTTGGGATAACTACGCAATGGCAAAAGCTTTTATGTTTTATTCTGTTATGACCGTTATATCTTTATTCTTATCAGGGTTATTAGTTGATAAATTCACAAGCAGAAAACTATTATCGATTTTAAATATTCCTTTATTATTAGGTTTAATTTCATTGATAATACTAAAACAATCTAATTCTGCTTTTATTTTTATGGGTCTCTTAGGGATGACAAATGGTTTTACTAATGTTTTGCTGTCTTCTTTGTGGGCTGAAATTTATGGGGTCAACTATTTAGGATCTATCAAGGCATTAACAGGTTCGCTTATGGTTTTTTCAACCGCCTTAGCAACTGCTATTTTTGGATTATTAATTGATTTAAGTTTTTCATTAGAAGATATTGCTATTTTATGTTCAGTTTACACTGTAATATCAACAGCTCTTGTATTAATATTTCAAAAAAAATATAAACCAGTTTTGCAAAATAAAACTTGATTTTGTTCATACTTTTCATTAACTATTGCTCATCCTATGGCTCGAATTACTGTTGAAGATTGTTTACAAAAAATAGCTAGTCAGTATGACTTAGTTCTTCTTGCTAAAGAAAGAACTTCACAGCTTAATTCTGGCGAAAAACCTTTAGTAAACGAAGATAATGATAAAAATACTGTTATATCATTAAGAGAAATTGGTGAAGGAAAAATTTCAATAAAGACTATAGAAGATTCAGCAATAAATAAATTAAGAAAGGCACAAGACGAACCAACTGAATTAGAAGATTTAGAAGTAGAGCAAGAAGATGATTTTGACAAAATTTACAAAGGAGAAATTTCGAAAAGTGGAGCAGCTATACTTCCTTCAAAAAGAGTAAGAAAAATGCCTGAGAAAAATCTTTCAGATATTAATCTTGATGAAAAAATAAAAGAAGCTAAGGAAGAAATTGCTAAAGAAGAAGGTAAAAATTTAGAATCTTCAACAGATCAAGAGAAATAAAAAAATTCATTTCAAAAAAAAATTAAAAATTTTTATGAGAAGAAAAATATCTGTAGCACCTATGATGGATTGCACAGATCGGCATGATCGTTTTTTCTTAAGATTAATAAGCAAAAACGTAATGCTATATTCAGAGATGGTTGCAACAAAATCAGCAATTCATGGTGATAGAAAAAAAATTTTATCATACAGCCCTGAAGAAAAACCACTAGCTTTACAAGTTGGAGGTTCTGATAAAAAAGAATTAGCTGAGGTAGCAAAGATAGCTGAAGATATGGATTACGACGAAATTAATATTAATCTTGGATGCCCAAGTAAAAAAGTACAAAAAAATAAGTTTGGTGCATGTTTAATGAAAGAACCAGATTTAGTTTCTGAATGTATAGATAAAATGATAAATTCCTGTAATATACCTGTTACAGTTAAAACAAGAATAGGTTTTGATGATACAGAAAGCTTTGATTACTTAAATAAATTTATACTAAAACTTAAAGAAGCTGGATGTAAAACTTTTATTTTGCACGCTCGTAAGGCAATTCTTAAAGGCCTTACTCCAAAACAAAATTTAAATATTCCAAAATTAAATTATGAAATGGTTTATAATATTAAAAAAGAAAATCCGAATTTAGAAATTATTATAAATGGTGGTATTTATACAATTGATGAAATAAAAAAGCATTTAAAATTATGTAATGGGGTAATGATTGGACGAGCCATATATCAAAATCCTTATTTTTTAACAGATATAGAAGATAAAATATTTAATGTAAAAGACAAACCAACAAGAGAACAAATTGCTGAAAAGTTACTCAAATATTTGGAAAAAGAAGTAAAACTTGGAACAAAAGTAAATCACATAATGAGACATACGGTAGGTTTATACCATGGACAAGCAGGATCAAAAAAATGGAAAAGATATTTAAGCGATAACATGATGGCTAGAGATTCTGATTTCCAAAAAGCAAAGCATATAATGGAAATTGTTCAAAATAATGAGAAAATTAATCAAGTTACCACATGATAGAAAATTTAGATCTAAATCAATTAATATTTGTTTTAACCATAATGATTGTTTCAGCAGTAATGGTAGGATTTTTTGCTGGTTTTTTCGGAATTGGCGGAGGTTTAATAATGGTTCCTGTGCTTTTTTATGTATTTAGTTTTATTGGAATTGAAAAAGAATTTGTTATGCACATGGCTATAGGAACATCTTTTTTAATTATAGTTCCAAATTCGATTATATCGACAATAACTCATATGAAATTTAAAGCTGTTGATTTTAATTTAGTAAAAACTTTTGGAGTTTTTGTAATTATAGGTGTAATACTTGGAACTATATTTGCTGTAAGTTTAAAAACTTCTAGTTTAGTGTTATTTTTTTCAATAATGACTATGATTTTTGCTATTTATTTTTTTATAGAGAAAGAAAAAATTAACACTATTCCAAGAAAAATAAATTTAATTTACAGAGTTATTTTAGGTTTTTTATCGGGTTTTTTGTCTGCCCCCATGGGTATTGGGGGAGGAGTTTATAATACTCCAATATTTAAAATATTTGGATATCCAATAAACGTTGCTATTGGTAGCTCTGCCGCCATTGGTTTCTTAATTTCATTAGTGGGAGCGCTAGGCTATGCTACTTCTGGAAGCTATTTTAATATTAATGCACCACTAAGCTTTGGTTTTGTAAATATTCCAGCATTTTTAATTTTTGTACCTATTACGACATTTATGGCTAAGATTGGAGCTGAATCAGTTCACAAGTTCAACAAAAAATTAATAGGTAGATTGTTTGGAATTTATCTTTTTATTGTATCCTGTAAATTATTTTATGAGTATTTAACCTTTTAGATTTTTTGGTCATAATCACCAATTTTACCTGTATCTTTTAAAAGTTTATCAATAAATTTAAATATTTTTTTTTTTCTATCATCAGATGATGAGCTTTCGACAACAACAACCAAGGATGGTTTATTTGAGGAAGCTCTAATTAAACCCCAAGACCCATCTTCTAATGAAAAACGAATACCATTAACAGTTAAGATATTTATTATATTTTGACCGTCAATTTTTATATTACTATCTTTTAACTTTTTTACTTTATCGACTAAATCTTCAACAACTTTATATTTTTCTTCATCTTTACAAAACGGAGCCATTGTTGGAGTTTGATAAGTTACTGGTAATTCTTTTAATATTTCAGAAATTTTTTTATTTTGACTATCTAAAAGGTGGCAAACTTGTATAGCTGAGTTAATTCCATCATCATATCCTAGTCCAATTGGTCTATTAAAGAAAAAATGACCGCTTTTTTCAAAACCAGCTAGTGCTTTAATTTCATTAACTTTTCTTTTTATATGTGAATGGCCCGTTTTCCAATATACAGTTTTACAATTATTTTTAGAAAGGAGATTATCTTTTTCATATAAACTAGTGGATTTAACATCTACAACAAACGTTTGATTTTTATGTTTTGCTGATAAATTTCTTGCTATTAACAAACCTATTTTATCAGAATATATTTCTTTTCCATTATTATCTATTACACCAACTCGATCTCCATCTCCATCGAAACCAAATCCTATATCGGCATTATTTTTTTTAACAACATCAGTTATGGCTTTTAACATTTTAATATCTTCAGGGTTTGGATTGTATTTTGGAAAAGTATAATCTAGATTACAATCTAATTCTATTACTTCACAACCAATTCCTCTTAAAATTTTTGGGGCAAATATTCCTGCTGTACCATTTCCACATGCTACGACGACTTTAATTTTATTTTTAATTTTATTATTTAGTAAGCTCTTTATATATATATTTTTAAAATCTTTAATTTCTTTATATTTTCCATTTCCTTTATTAAATTTTTTTTCTAAAACAATATTTTTTAATTCATGCATTTCTTTTGGAGAATGGGTTAAACCTTTTTCAATACCCATTTTTATACCAGTCCATCCATTTTCATTATGACTTGCTGTTACCATTGCTACCGCATCAGCTTTAAGTTCAAATTGTGCAAAATAGGATGTCGGAGATAGTGCCAAGCCTATATCTTCAACACAACATCCAGAATCCATCAATCCTTCAATCAGTTTTTTTTTTACTTTTTCACTATAAGATCTGTAATCATGACCAACGATTACTCTAGGGTTTATATTTGTTTTTGAGATAACTTGTGAACCAAATCCTCTTCCAACATTTTTTATCCCCTCATCATTTATATCTTTTGGATATAACCATCTTGCGTCATATTCTCTGAAGCCCAAGGGATTTATATGAGGTTCTTCATTTTTTGGCATTATCACTTATCTAATATTTTTATATTTTTTGATACTAATCAAATTTAACAATATTTAGACTTTATCCTTGCTATTATATAAATGTTCATATAATGTTCTATTGATTTGATAAAATATGTAGTATATCAATTAATCGTGTACACAACATATAGTTGTTTTTATACAAAACCTTAATAAAAAGAGACATATATGAATAAGAATTTGTCATTGGCAATAGAGAAAGCTGTCGAAAAAATTAGCCCAGAAAAAAACCTTAGTTTAGAAAAAAATAGAGATGACAGAAAACCCGATCTATTTTCATTAACTTCACAAACTGAACTTTTTCAAAATGAAAAAGGGATAACAATTAAAATTGATAGGGAAAAAGATAAAAAATTAACTGATTTCGGAAAAGCAACATTGAGCGATCGTTATTTGGGACAGAATGAGTCTTATCAGGATTTGTTTGCTCGTGTAGCGAGTATTTATGCTGATAATAATTTACATGCTCAAAGAATTTATAATTACATAAGTAATCTTTGGTTTATGCCCGCTACACCGATTTTATCAAATGGAGGAACAGAAAGAGGATTACCCATTTCTTGTTTTTTAAATGAAGCTGGGGATAGTCTTAATGGAATTTTAGATCTATGGAGTGAAAATGTATGGTTAGCTGCAAAAGGAGGAGGCATTGGTAGTTATTGGGGAAATCTTAGATCTATAGGTGAAAAAATAGGTAGAGTTGGAAAAACATCAGGGATTATTCCTTTTATAAAAGTTATGGATTCACTAACAATGGCAATCAGCCAAGGTTCTTTAAGAAGAGGTTCGGCAGCCTGTTATCTTCCTATCGATCATCCAGAGATAGAAGAATTTATTGAGATGCGAAGACCTACTGGAGGAGATCCTAACAGGAAAGCTCTTAACTTACACCATGGAGTTCTGGTTAGCGATGCTTTTATGAGAGCCGTGGAAACAAATTCTGAATGGGCTTTAAAAAGTCCCAAAGATGGAATTGTTCAATCAACTGTTTCTGCAAGAAATTTATGGATAAGATTATTGACTGCAAGGGTTGAAACAGGAGAGCCTTATATTATTTTTGTTGATACAGTAAATAGACTTATTCCTCAACATCATAAATTGGCTGGTCTCAATGTTAAGACATCAAATCTTTGTAGCGAAATAACGTTACCTACAGGAATTGATAAAGATGGTAATGACAGGACTGCGGTATGTTGTTTGTCCTCTTTAAATTTAGAAACATATGATGAGTGGAAGGATAATCGCGAATTTATTGAAGATGTTATGAGATTTTTGGATAATGTTTTGACAGATTTTATAGAGAGAGCTCCAGAATCTTTTAAAGATGCAAAATACTCAGCTACGAGAGAAAGAAGTGTAGGGCTAGGAGTAATGGGATTTCATTCATTTTTACAAAAAAACTCTGTTCCATTAGAGTCCGTAATGAGCAAAGTTTGGAATAACAAAATATTTAAACATATACAAACAGATGTTGATGAAGCATCAAAAAAATTAGCAGAAGAAAGAGGCGCATGTCCTGATGCACAAGAATATGGTTTTAAGGAAAGATTTTCAAATAAAACAGCAATTGCACCCACAGCTTCAATATCAATAATTTGCGGAGGAGCTTCTCCTGGGGTTGAGCCTGTGGCAGCCAACAGCTATACGCACAAAACTCTTTCTGGATCATACAATGTTAGAAATAAATATTTAAAAGAAGTTTTAAAATTTTATGGAAAGGACAATGATGAAATTTGGTCCTCAATAACAACAAATCAAGGTTCTGTTTCTCATTTGGATTTTTTAAGCAATCTTGAAAAAGATGTATTTAAAACTGCTTTCGAATTAGATCAAAAATGGATTGTTGAACTTGGAGCCGAGAGAACACCTTATGTTTCACAAGCTCAATCTATCAATATTTTCTTACCAGCAGATGTACATAAAAAAGAATTACATCAAATTCATCTTCAAGCATGGAAGAAAGGTTTAAAGAGTTTGTATTATTGTAGATCTAAATCAATACAAAGAGCTGAAAATGTTAATAATGAGTTATTAAAAGATAGAGAGAACAATGGATCAAAAGAAGATTCAAATTATGAAGAGTGTTTATCATGTCAGTAGCTAAGCTGAAGGAAAATATTGAAAAAAAAGAAAAAAAAGGTTTATTGGTAGGTAATCCAGTTTACAAACCGTTCAGATATCCTTGGTGTTATGATGCATGGCTTACTCAACAAAGAATTCATTGGCTTCCTGAGGAAGTTCCTTTAGGAGATGATGTTAGAGATTGGCAAAAAAATCTTAATACAGCAGAAAAAAATCTACTTACTCAAATTTTCAGATTTTTTACTCAAGCGGATGTAGAAGTAAGTAATTGCTATATAAGACACTACATGAATGTGTTTAAACCAACAGAAGTTTTGATGATGATGTCATCTTTTGCAGCCATGGAAACAGTTCATATTGCTGCTTATTCTCATCTTCTAGATACAATTGGTATGCCTGAAACTGAATATTCTGCTTTTTTAAAATATAAAGAAATGAAAGATAAATATGATTATATGCAAGGTTTTGATATGAAATCAAAACATGACATTGCAAAAACAATAGCTGTGTTCAGTGCTTTTACAGAAGGTCTTCAACTTTTTGCAAGCTTTGCAATATTATTAAATTTTCCAAGACAAAATAAAATGAAAGGAATGGGGCAAATAGTTACTTGGTCAGTAAGAGACGAAACATTACATTGCAATTCAATGATTAAATTGTTTAGAACTTTTATCGATGAAAATCCTGACATTTGGAATGATAAATTAAAAAAAGAAATTTACGAAGCTTGTAGAACAATTATTTCGCACGAGGATGCTTTCATAAATTTAGCCTTTGAGATGGGATCAATCAAAGGTCTTACAGCTGATCAGGTTAAAAGATATATTCGCTGGATTGGAAACAGAAGATTAGTTCAACTAGGACTTGAACCAATTTATCAAGTAGATAAAAATCCTCTTACATGGTTAGACACAATGTTAAATGCTGTTGAACATATGAATTTTTTTGAAGGAAGAGCAACAGAATATTCTAAAGCTTCAACAAAAGGAACTTGGACAGAAGCTTTTTCTTAAAATTTTTACTTCCTTAAATACATATCTGTTAGTAAACTAATTTCTTGAAAGGAGATCTTATGGCAACATTTTATGCATTGGGTAAATATACTGCTCAAGGATTCCAAGGTTTTTGCAAAGATCCAAAATCAGATAGAGCACAAGCAGCTCGAACTGCAGCAGAAGCTGTTGGAGCTAAATTAGTTTCATATACTGGTTTAAGAGGACCTTATGATTTTTTAGCGGTATTCGAAGGAACTTTTGCACAAGGAGCTGGCGTTAAAATGGCTACAGAAGCTAGTGGTGCTCTTTGCGATATTGCAGTTTGCGAGGCAATTAATATTAGTGAAGTTGCGGAAAACGCTGCAAAAATAGCAAAGGCATACAAAGGTCCAGGAAAATAAACAATCTTATCTTTGGTTGAGAAGCATTACTTTACGATGCTTCTCTCCACTGTATTTGGATAGAGGTCTGATTAATTTATTAGCCGCATGTTGTTCCATAATATGTGCTGACCAACCTGTTATTCGCGATAATACAAATATTGGTGTAAAAAAATCTGTATCAAATCCCATCAAATGGTATGTAGGACCAGTAGGAAAATCAACATTTGGATGAATGTCTTTTCTTTCAATGACTACATTTTTAACTGTCATATAAATTTTAAGAAATTTTTTATCATTTTTTATTTCTGAAACTTTTTTAAAATATTTTTCCATTGTAGGAACTCTTGAATCTCCTTTTTTATAAACTCTATGACCAAAACCCATAACTACTTCTTTTTTATCAAGAGCATTATTTATCCATTTTAAAGCATTTTGAGGTTTTTTAATTTTATTCATCATATTCATTACGGCTTCGTTAGCTCCACCATGTAATGGTCCTTTTAAACTTCCTATTGCACCGGTAATAGCACTATGTATGTCTGATAGACTGCTGGTAATGGTTCTTGCTGTAAAAGTTGAAACATTAAAACTATGTTCTGCATATAAAATCAAAGAAACATCAAAAGCTTTAACAATATCTTTGTTGGGTATTTTGCCAAAACACATATAGAAAAAGTTTTCAGAAAAACCCAAACCTTTCTTTGGAGGTATTATACTTTTACCTTTTCTTGCCCTGAAAAATGCAGCAATAGCTGTAGGAGTTTTAGCAAATATTCTTATTGCTTTTTTCATATTAGCAGCCTGAGAATTGTTACTTGTGTCTTTATCTTCAAGACCCATCACACTAACCACTGTTCTAGCAACATCCATTGGATGAGCTTTTTTAGGCATATGTTTTACTATTTCTCTCAGGTTTACTGTAATATTTCTATTTTTTTCTAATTCTTTTTTAAATTTTTTTAACTTTTTTTGATTTGGTAATTCTTTATTAAGTATTAAGTAAGCAACTTCTTCAAAACTACATTTTTCACATAGATCTTGTACAGCATATCCTCTGTAAGTCAGTGAATTTATATCAGGCATTACTTGAGAGATGGTAGTTTCATCTACAACTATGCCCAGTAATCCTTTTTTTATGTCATCACTCATAAATTATTCCTGCTAATCTATCTTAAAATCGGTAATTTTTTTGTCCGGTGTGTTATATTTTTCATATTCGACCAATTCATAAAGTCTTTTTCGAGTTTGCATTTTATCGATAATATTATTTTGATGTCCATCATTAAAAATGATCTTTAAGCCATCTTCAACATTTTTCATTGCTAATCTTTGTGTACTAACTGGGTATATAACAATACTATAACCTAATTTTTCTAAAGTATTTGCTGATAAAAGTTTAGATTTACCAAATTCAGTCATGTTGGCTAACAAATTTACTTTTGTATTTTTTCTTATTTTTTCAAATTCTTTTTCATCTTTCATTGCTTCAGGGAAAATTATATCCGCCCCAGCATCTTCATAAGCTTTTGCTCGTTCTATAGTTTTATCTAAACCTTCTACTGAATTAGCATCTGTTCTCGCTATTATTAAAAAATTATTATCTTTTTTACTTTTTGATGCAATTTTAATTTTTTTTACCATTTTATCTAAAGGAATAAGTTCTTTATTATCAAGATGCCCACATCTTTTTTGTTCAATCTGATCTTCAATGTGACATGCCGAAAGGCCAAGAGCTTCAAATGTTTCTATGGTTTTTTTGCAATCACCAAAACCCGTATCAACATCAACTATTGAAGGAAGATCAGTAGCTTTTGTTATTTGATTAGCTCTGTAACTTACTTGATTTAAGGTTGTTAAGCCAATATCAGGAATGCCCAAGTCATTTGCCATCACTGCACCAGATATGTAAATACCATCAAAACCAATTTCAGAAATAAGTTTTGCCGTTAAGGGATTATAAGCCCCTGGAAATCTTAAAATTTTATTTTCCTTTAGTTTGTTTTTTAATTCAACCCTTTTTTTATAAGGATTTTTTTTTGTAAAATGCATATTATAAACTATTAATCTATTACAATTATAACAGCTGTTATTACTAATAATAAAGCTAATAAATATTCTATAATCTTTTTAATTTTAGTATTTTTTATTATCAATTTAATTGAAGACCCGAAAAGAGCCCATATACAAATAGATGGAAAACAAACAAACGGTGCTGTTCCAGCAACAAACATTGTAGCAATAATAAAATTTTCTTCATTAGGAAAGAAAGCTGTAGAAGCAGTTAATGCAACTACCCATGCTTTTGGATTTATAAATTGAAAAAGAGCAGCTTCATAAAATTTAAGAGGTCTACCGCTTTCTTTATCTGTGTTAGATAAAGAACCAAAAATTTTCCACCCAAGATAAATTAAATAAAAGAAACAAATCCATTTAAGGTAAAATTGGATATTAGGATATTTTTGAAATAGAGTTCCCAAACCGTAACAAACTAAAGTTATTTGTATTATATGACCAAAAGGAATTCCAAATGCATGAGGCAAGGTTCTTCTAAAGCCGAATTTAATTCCAGAAGCGGTTAACATTGCATTATTCGGACCTGGAGTTGCAAACATTACAAAATAATAACTTACAAGAGCAAAAAAAAGTTTAAATTCGATCATAAATATTTATTTATAATTCTTTCCATTCCAACAAAATCTTTTACTAAGTGATCATACTTCATCTGAGAAATGCTTATGTCCGTGTACCCACCTTCCAACAAAATAAAAGGTAGGGACGCACTTTGAGCGCTCCGAGAATCAACATCGCTATCACCAATCATTATAGATTTGTTAATATCCCCATTCATAATTTCTATCATGCTAGTTAAATGTCGTGGATCGGGCTTACAATAATTAAATGTATTTGATCCAGCAACACATTCAAAAAAATCATTAATTCCAATTTTTTTTAATAGATCTATAGCAAGGTGCTCTTGTTTATTTGTACAAACTCCCATTGAAATTTTATTTTTTTTACACCATGATAAAAATTCTTTTACACCATTTATTAGCTTGCTTTTAACCAAAATATTATTCCCATAAAAATTAATAAATTCATTTACCATTTTTTCCTTAATATCTTTTTCTTTGACTTTACTTAATTCTTTTTTAGCTGAACTCCATAGAGTTTTGCTCATCATTGTCTTTGCACCTTTACCAACTAATGATTTAATTTCATTGGGCTCTTTTGTTGGGAATCCAAATTTTTTCATCACATGATTATGTGCAACGATAAGATCAGGAGCTGTATCCACCAGTGTACCGTCTAAATCAAATAATATTGTTAATTTTTGAGTCATTTTATCAAGTATTATAAAGAAATATTTTGTGAGTTATTACAAACTTTATAATAATGTAAAGAGAAATCTTAATGACATCAATAAACAAAAAAAAAATAGCTTTAAAAGAAAAACATAATCAGGAAAAATTACGCAACCAAGCGATGAAAAACGGGGTAACTCTAATTTCACCTGAAACAACCTTTTTATCAAATGATACTAAATTTGGGAAAAATGTAACAATTCATCAATATGTTGTAATTGGAAAAAAAGTTAAAATTGGAAACAATGTTGAAATAATGCCATTTACCCATATTGAAAACGCAATATTAAAAGAGAGGGTGAATGTTGGACCATTTTCAAGAATACGACCAGGTTCTTACCTATGCAAAGGATCAAGAGTTGGAAATTTTGTTGAGGTAAAAAAAAGCAAGGTAGGAAAAAATTCAAAAATTAATCATTTATCTTATGTTGGGGATTCTTTTATTGGTAAAAATGTTAATATTGGAGCGGGCACGATTACATGTAATTACGATGGAAAAAATAAAAATAAAACTAAAATTTTAGACGGGGCATTTGTTGGATCAAATACTGCTCTTGTTGCACCAATAACAATTGGAAAAAAAAGTGTAATTGGAGCGGGATCTTCCATCACTAAAAATGTAAAAGACAAATCTTTAGCATTAACTAGAACTAACCAATTAGAAATAAGAAATTACAAGAAAAAGTAATGTGTGGAATAATAGGAATAGCAAGTAATAAATCTGTAAGTTCAAATATAGTTCAATCATTAAAAAGATTAGAATATAGAGGATATGATTCAGCCGGGATAGCAACCATTTTACATGGCCAGATAAGTGAAAAAAAATGTATTGGAAGAGTTGATAATTTAGAAAAGATGCTATTTAAGAGTCCATCAAATGGGAATTTAGGAATAGGTCACGTAAGATGGGCAACGCATGGAGTACCAAGCAAAGTTAATGCTCATCCACATTCCTCAGAAGAAGTTTCGGTTGTTCATAATGGAATTATTGAAAATTCTGCTTTTTTAAAAGAAAATTTAGAAAAGAAAGGTTATAAATTTAAATCTCAAACCGATACAGAAGTAATAACAATTTTGCTTACTGAAAGGCTAAAAAAATTAGAACCTTTAAATGCTGTATTTGAAACTTTAAATATGCTTAAAGGAAGTTTTGCTTTAGGAATTATATTTAAAAATTTTAAAGATTTTGTTATAGGAGCAAGAAGAGGCAGCCCACTTGCTGTGGGATATTCAAATAGTGAAAATTACCTGGGTTCAGACTCATACGCA
>Ga0310344_10002445_pt1 | contig 13947 bp, 12 predicted proteins | sample HC15DNA20200_MG_FD_203801 | JGI IMG/M metagenome (GOLD analysis project Ga0310344, IMG submission 203801) | Marine microbial communities from station ALOHA, North Pacific Subtropical Gyre - HC15-DNA-20-200_MG | ecosystem: Environmental > Aquatic > Marine > Oceanic | place: Pacific Ocean: North... | reverse complement strand
GGTATAGGAAGAATTGGTCTCCCAACCGCATTATCTTTTGCCAAATCAGGTCTGGAAACAATTGGTGTTGATATCAATAAACAATTAGTTGATGATATTAATTCTGGAAAATTTCCACTAAAAGATGAACCAGGCTATGAAGACATATTTCATTCTGTTATAAAAAACCAAAAATTTTCGGCAACCACAAATATTGAAGATGCAGTTCCTAATTCTGATCTAATTCTCTTGTCTTTACCAACTCCTATGGATGAAAATAATATTCCAGATTATACTGCTTTACGAACTGTTGCATCAAATCTAGCTGAAATTTTATCGGTACACTCGTTAGTAATTGTTGAAAGTACAATAGAGCCTGGTTTTATAGAAGATGAGATGGTTTCATTAATATCAAAATCTGGAAGATTAACTGTTAAAGAAAATTTTTTCATAGGAGTATGCCCAGAAAATGCAAATCCAGGTGAAATTCTACATGATTTTACTAATCTTCCACGACTTGTAGGCGGAATTAATCCTGATATTGCAAAAATTATCAAAGCAATCTACAACTTTGTTTTTTCAGTTGAATTAATTGAAATGCCAAATTGTAAAACTGCAAATGCTGTAAAATTAACTACTAATGTTTTCCGTGATATCAATATTGCATTTGTTAGTGAATTATCATTAATGTTTGAAAAATTGGGAATTGATACGAACAAAGTTCTTGAGGCTGCAAAGAAAAAATATAACTTTCAAATCCATTATCCTGGTGCTGGTGTTGGTGGTCCATGTTTGCCAATCAATTCTTATCAACTACTTAATACCGCAAAAAGAACTGGTTCAAATCTAAGTATTATTGAATATGGAAGAAAAATTAATGAACAAATGCCTCAACATGTTATCGATCTAACTCTAGATGCTTTTAATGAATCTAAAATAAAAATAGAAAATAGTAATATACTGATTCTTGGGGTTTCATACAAACCAAATGTAAAAGATATACAATTAACTCCTGCACAAGAAATCATTGAGAAATTACAAGAACAAGGTGTCTCTGTTCACATTTATGATCCATATTTTGTTTCAAAGGAAATTTTTGGAATACAAACTGAAAGTAATGTTGACGATGTAATTCAAGATCTTGATGCATGTATTCTTGTAACTGCACATGATGAATTCAAGAAATTACCAATCTCATTGTTCAATAAAATGAAACATCCAATTTTAGTAGATACAAGAGGAGTTTTTGATCCTTTACAAGCTGAATCTGCAAAATTAACTTTTAGAGGACTAGGTCGTGGAAAATAATCCCGTAATTAATCCGTCATCGATTGTAAATATTCTAACATTAAGATATGATCCAAATTTGTCACCTAATTTACCAATTAAGACATGGAATGATTTCAAACCAAACATACAGTCTGCCGATATTAATTTCATTGAGAAATCTATCTTAAATTACATAAAGCAAAAAATAGAAACTTTAGATGCTAAAACTGTTTCAATAGCATTAAGTGGCGGAGTTGATTCAACTCTAGTCTTATCGTTAATTAGAAAAATGAAACCTGACCTTAACATACAAGCCGTATCGATCAAATTTGCAGATAGTGTTGATGAAACTAATGATGCATCAAAGATAGCTGAAACATTTGATGCTGAACATCATATAGTGCATCTTGAAAACTATCTCACTGAATTACCACGTGCAATAAGCATGATCAAAATGCCATTTTGGGATTTACATTGGTACTATGTAGTAAAAAAATCTCAATCACTTTCAAAAGTCTTAATCTCTGGAGATGGAGGCGATGAACTTTTTGGTGGATATACATTCCGATATGAAAAATTTCTATCACTAACATCTGAAAGTTCATCTCCAAAAGAAAAGATTCTTGCATATTTAGAATGCCATGAAAGAGACAGGGTACCAGATCAAGAAAATATCTTTAATGATAAATCAGATTTTTCTTGGGATTTGATACATAATCGTCTTTTGCCGTATTTTGATAATGAATTATCAAGACTTGAGCAGGTATTCTTAGCTGATTATAATGGAAAGCTTCTTTACAATTTTAATCCAATAAATGCAAACATAATAAAAAATTTCAATATGGAATTACTCACTCCAATTTTGAATAATGAATTACTTGAAAGTAGCCCTCATCTTGTTCAATCAGAAAAATACAATCCAAAAAATAATTTAGGAAAATTACCACTTCGATTAATTCTGAAAAAAAATAAACATGACCATTTAGTCGGTTCTCAAAAATTAGGATTCAATGTTAATACAATAAAATTATGGAAAAATTATGGAAAAGATATATGTAAAGAATTCCTTACTGATGCAAGAATTGTAAAAGAGGGTTGGATAAATAACAATTGGATAAAAAAATACATTGATTCGCCCGAATTAGATGTAAAATATGTTAACAAATTCTTTGGTATACTAGCTTTTGAAATATGGTATAGATTATTTATTACTAAAGAAATGAATAGTAATTCTACACTAGATTAATTTAGTATATTATATGAATAAAGTGATGAACAAAGACATTGTTGCTGGATTAGGAGAAATTGGCCTGCCAATCTTAAAATTAATTTCTAAAAAAGAGACTGCTGTTGGTTATGATCTAAATACGAAATTAATGAATTCAAGAAAATTTAAAAAATTTGAAAATATGGAAACACGATTTTTACATATTGCCATTCCTGTTAATAAAAATTTTAATTCTAATGTTATTGAGCTTAATAACAAATTCCAACCTAGATGTATTATTTTACATAGTACTATAAGTCCTGGAACTACTCAACAAATACAAAACAAATTAAAAATCCCCCTCATTTTTAGTGCCACTCGTGGAGTTCACAAAAGAATGCTAAAAGATTTACAAAAATATACAAAATTTTTTGCAATTTCAAAAAATGCACCAAAAAAACAATGGGCTATAACTGAATATAGAAAAACTATGAAAAAATGTGGTATAAGAACCAAACAAATGTCTAAACCTGAAACGTTAGAGCTTGCAAAAATACTATGTGATACATCATATCTCGGTTGGCTGATTAATTATGCCCAACTAACCAATACCATTGCTATAAAACATAATGTCAACTATGATGAAATGTGGACATTTTCTGATGAAATTCACGAAGCATTAGGCAATCGTCCAAAAATGTTTCCTGGATTTATTGGTGGGCACTGTGTTATCCCGAATCTAGATCTAATGCAAAACCAAACTCTTAATCTCATAAAATCAATTAACAAACAATATTCAAAACAAGTAAAAAATTCAAAAAATATCTATAAAAAATATACAAGGAAAACCTAATTTCTTAAATGTGGTTTTATTATTTCTAAAAAGTTCTTAGCTACAAACTCCCAATTGAATTGTTTACTGACAAACTTTCTACCTTCCTTTCCCATTTCCTGAGCTAAATTACTATCTTCAAAAATCAATCTTAGTTTTTCTATGATATCTTCTGAATTTCCTTCCCTAACTAAAAATCCTGTTTGTTTATCTATCATCATCTCTTTATCACCTCCAACATCGGTTGCAATTACTGGCTTTTCCATTAACTGTGCTTCTTTTAATGTTAATGGGGCAAGATCCATTCCTGTTATCAATGCATATACATCAATTGTTTCTAGAAATTCTCTTACTTTATCTGGATATTCTAATCTACCTAGCCATTTGAAATTATCATATTTACTTAATCTTTCAACAATTTTTTTACTATACTGACCATCCCCTGCCCAATAGAAGTAAACATCAGGCATTTTCTCCAGAACTTTTTCCAAAACTAGTAATTCTTTTGTCTTACCCCACCAATTTGCATCTTGTACTAATCCGACACACGGGTGTTTTAATTCCATTTTTTTTGTATGATACCAAACATCAGAATTTATTCCTTCTAAAAATACACCTGTTTTCTGATTTGGGTATCTTTCTTTTACTACATCTTCCAAATATTTACAAATTGGCAAAATTGCTGAAGCATTTTGAAAAACTTTTTCAGAAATCTGATTTCTCAACCATAATGCCAATCTAACTCTAATATTATTTCCTAGTGTTTTCATTCCCCAAAAATATTCTTGCCAATAATGACCTCTCAAAAGAACGAATGTTGGGATTCCGGATTTAATTGAATGTATTCCAAAATGTGTTTGTCTATCTGTAAATATTGCATCTGGTTGAAATGACTCGATTAGTTCTTTGAATTTTTTATCTCCTCCTATCCAATCCGAAATATTCTTACTTGGAAAACCCTTGCTGAATTCTATATCGTGAACTAGTCTTACTTCAACATTCTGTTTTTCCAATTCTTTTGAAAATTCTTTCAAATGAAAAAACTTGCCTCGACTACCATAGGCAATTAATAATTTCAAATCAAAAATTTTGAAAAATCAGAAGTATTAAACTTCACTAATACAATCTTTGGATTCTTGATAATTCTAACAACATTTCACTATTTTACCATAACTAATTACTAGTGAAATTGATATAGGTAGTAGAGTTCTTTTTAATATGCAAAGAAATCTCGCTTTTAGAGCCTGGTTTTATTTTAGAAATGGTTGGTCTACCTATTTTGCCTTCATTTTTGCAGCCATTAATACATTGACTGTTACATATTTTCTTGCTATTGAAAAATACCCATTTTTGAATGACATATTCCCAACTTTTATTCATTATGTAATTATTGTTGTTTCTCTTGGTGTTCCACTTCTTGTTATAATTGGATATATTCATTTCAAACGTTCATCTGCAATAAGATCTGAAGCTGATATACAAATGGAAGTTAATCCCTACTGGAGACGCATGTTAATGAACACTGAATTAATGATACCATTACATCTTAAAATGAGTGAACTAATAGTTAAAATTAGTAGTAATGAAAAAATTACAAAAGATGATTTACAAGCTATGGCAAAATTACAAAATGATCTAAACGAACATTATAAAACAAAAGATGCAAATTATAAACGTGCAAATATTGGACAATCGACAATTGAAAGGCTTAGGGGCTTAGACGAATAATTTTTTTTAAACTTGAACACTTCTCCAAAAATAAAAGTTGCATTCATTTACATGCCGTGTGATGGTTTAACAGAAAATTATTTCTTTACTACTTCATTCCATTTTTTTATGAATTCCCTTAAAAAGAATTCTGAAATTGAAGTATCATATTTTCAATCAGAACAAACATTTGATGTTATGAAATTAGAAAAATTTTTTGATATTATTCTATTGTATGAAAATAGTTTTACACCTTGTAATCCAAATGAATTAAAAAATATCAAAAAAATAGAAATTCCTGTTATAGCTAAAGTTGGCGATCTTCACAATTCAAAAAATTTTGATATAGAAGAATCTCATGAAAAATATGGAATTACTGCTTATTTTGGTTACCAACATAGAGATAATTTCTATAGATACTATCCAAAGAAATTTGATTATACGACAATACTATTTGGACTTGAAACCTCATTATACCAAAATCTTCTTCCATTTTCGGAACGAATTAAAAAAAGAATTTTAAATTCAGGTGCAGTTGGAAATACAAAATTTTTCTCAAAAATTTTTAATCAATTTAAAAATTCAGATAATGCATTAAATCATTATAAATTAAGAACAATGTGTAATAACTTACCCTTTGTTGATTATACAAATACATTAGACCATGAATTCGTAGGAGATAATTATCCACTTCTATTACAGAAATATCAATCATCAATAGCTGCAACCACTGCAAATTACACAATTAAATATCTTGAAATTCCCGCTGCTGGATGTTTATCCTTTATGGAAGTAACTGATGAAAACCATGCAAATTATCTAAATTTTAAAGACGGTGAAAATGCAATTTTTATAAATGAAAAAAATTATCAGGAAAAATTTGAAGAATTTCTAGAATCACCTGATAATCCTGAGTGGGAACGAATTGCAAATTCTGGCCGTGAACATGTTATCAAAAATTTTAGTAATGATGTAGCAGTAGATTCTCTTGTTAAATTATTTAAAAAAATCCTATATTGATGAATTATTTTCTACTAAAATGGCAAATAGTCATCAAGAAGCTCTTTTATGACTACTCTAAGTTTTTTCTGTGAGATTTCGTTTGCAGTTTCGGAACTAAATTCTTTTGAAGATGGCTTTTTGGTACTTTTTTGATTAGAGATTTTGTACATATCTCCTAAATCATGGCAATATGGAATTTCTTCTGGTGTTACAAGGTATTCATGAAATCTTTCATGATCTCTTAATTTCGAAACTTTTATCTTCACATTAGAATTTTTTTTAGAATTTTCACAAACCTCGATCATATTCATTGCCAAATCTTTTATTTTTACAGAAGGCATTTTTAAGATAAAAATCTCTCCACCTTTTGCAATTTTAACAGCTTTTAGTATTAAACCAGCAGCATCTTGAATTGACATTATAAAACGTGTCATTCTAGGATCCGTAACGGTCAATGCTTGATTTTTTCTAATCTGATCTAAAAATATTTGATAAACTGAACCTCTAGAACCTATCACATTTCCAAATCTCACTAATGCAAAAATTGTTTTTCCTGAACTTTTGTATGTTTGTGCATTAATTGTCAATCTTTCAGCTAGTAATTTACTTGCTCCTAATGTTGTACTAGGCAAAGTTGCTTTATCCGTGCTAATTAAAATAAATTTTGAGACATTCTCTTTTATTGACGCTTCAATCATATTGCTTGTCCCTACCACATTGGTTTTGACTGCGTCAAATGGATTTTCTTCACATATATCCACATGTTTCATTGCAGCCGCATGAAAAACAATATCTACTCCGCGAATTACTACTTCTAATCTATCTCTATCTCGTATATCCCCCATTTCATAAGTAATTACTGGATTTTTCCAAAATTTTCTTGTGGTTTCAAAAATTGAATTTTCATCATTTGTAAAAACTTTAATAGTTTTTGGCTTGAATGGTAAAATCTGCTTAATTAATCCTATTCCAATACTACCTGTTCCACCTGTAATGAGAATTTTTTTACCAGAAAATTCATTTTTCAAAGAATTTTGTAGTTTCATATAATAACTGACAAGTAATATTAACATTAAAAATGATCCGATGGAAAGTTCCGCTATTCAAAATTCTGGTTGAAAAGGAAGACATCAACAATATTTCAAAAGTCATTAAACGTGGAATGCATTGGGCTGAAGGCCCTGAAATAATAGAATTTGAAAACAAATTAGCCAAATATTTGGGAGTTGAACATTGCATCACCATGAATTCAGGAACCTCAGCTTTACATGCAATAATGTTATCACAAAATATTAAAAAAAATGATGAGATTCTTGTACCTTCTTTCACTTTCATATCTACAGTAAATTCTGCACTAATGGTTGATGCAAAACCAAAATTCGTTGATATTGAAACCGATACATATGGAATGGATCCAAAAAAACTTGAAAAAGTTATCTCAAAGAATTCAAAAATTATAATGCCGATACATTATTCTGGATTACCATGTCAAATTGAAAAAATTAGAACTATTGCTAAAAAACATAAAAAAATTCTCATTGAAGATTCAGCTGAATCTATTGGAGCAAAAGTCAATGGTAAAAAAGCTGGCACATTTGGCGATGCATCGATATTTAGTTTTGCAGGAAATAAAGTTTTAACAACAGGAGAGGGTGGTGCAATCACTACAAATTCATCAACATTAGCAAAAAAACTAAAATTAATTCGCTCTCATGGAAGAAAAATTGGAAATTATTTTTTAAGTACAAACAAGCCTGAATATACACAAATTGGTTATAATTGGAGAATGTCCAGTATTACTGCGGCAATTGGTATTTCTCAATTGGAAAAAATTGAAAAAATTATCTCTTTAAGAAGAAAAAATGCAAATTCCCTTAATTCACATTTTAAAAAAATCCCCGAAATAGTTATTCCACCAGAACCAAAAAACTCCAAGCATGTCTACCAACTCTATTCAATCTTAGTTCCTAATTCCACTCAAAGAAATAAGTTACAAAAGTTTTTAGAATCAAAAGGCATAATGTCAAAAGTATTTTTTTATCCAGTTCATGAAACTACATATTATAAAAAAATGCAACAATACTCTTCACTTAAAAACACTGAAGATGTATCAAAAAGAATTTTATCATTGCCATTGTATCCTACAATGACAAAACAGGACTTGAATCTAATTAAGGACTCTATCAGCGAATATTTTGAATGAGTGTTCAAATTATTTAATTATCGGGATTAAAAATTAAATATATGAAAATTGAATTCTTGGGTCATGCTGGAATTTGTATAAAAACTAATAATTCAAAAATTGTAATGGATGGTTGGTTCACAAAAAACGGTGCTTTTGATGGTGCATGGTATCAATTTCCTGAAAATCATGATTATATGAAACGTGATTGGTCTGATATTACTGCGGCAATTGTCTCTCATGAACACATGGATCATCTTGATCCTGAATTTCTTTCTATTCTTCCTGAAAATGTTCCAATATTCATTCCAAATTACCCCTCTCCAAATTTCCAAAAAAAGATAAAATCTTTGATCAATAAAGAACCAATAATTCTATCTTTAGAACAACCTCATAAGATAGGTGACATTGAATGTCAAATTTGGACCGAGGAATCACCAATGAATCAAGATTCTATTTGGGTCTTCAAGTCTGAAAACCAAAGCATTGTTAACACTGTAGACAGTCGAGTTAGTCTAGCTCAAGTACAATCAATGAAGAACTTCATCGGTAAAAATCCAGATTTACTCCTTATACAATGTTCAGGTGCAAGCTGGTTTCCTATCACATATAGTCAGTATGATGAAAAAACAAAAATCAAAATGTCAGAAGAAAAGTGTGAATCTAAATTAAATTATGTTTTAACAACTTCAAACTTATTTCAACCTAATTATTTAGCAATTAATGCTGGTCCTCCTGCTTTCCTAGACCAAGAAATTTTTGATGCTAACTCTAATGCAACATTCCCTAATCCCAATTTCTCAAAAAAATGGCTTTTGAAAAATGGTTTTATGAATAAAATACATGATCCGATGCCAGGTGATATAATAGATCTAAGTCAAAATGAAATTTTATTAGATGATAAAATTAGAAAAAACTTTTCATGGGAAGATACTTCTGAATATCTTTTCAAATATTCAAAAAAAATGGAATCAACCATTGAAGTCATAAAAGAACGAATAGAAAAGATACCAGGTTCTAACCTTGGAGATAAATTAAAAGAACATTTTGAAAAAATGTTCAAAATCAATTCTTATTTTAATGAAAGAATTAACATGTCTATATTATTTGATATTAAAGGAACTGACGGAGGAAAATGGTTAGTTAACTTCAGTCAAAACTCTCATTTTAAAAATTATGAAGATGGAGATAATTTTGATTACAAATATGTATTTGACAGTAAATGGTTAAAACGAATTCTATATCAAAATTTACCATGGGAAGACTTTTTTTTGAGTTTAAGATTCGAGTCCTGGCGGAATCCAGATATCTATAATGATCATTTGTTGGGCTTACTAAAATTTAACGATGAATCTGCTACTCATGCTGTTCAACAATTTGAAAAACCTAAATCTAATGAAACAATATTTGTAACTACATCAGACGGTCAAAAATATGAAATTGATAAATTCTGTCCTCATGCTGGAGCAAGTCTTGAAACTGCTAAAATAAAAGATAAAAAAATTGAATGTAGTTTACATCATTATGTTTTTGATTTAGAAACAGGAAGATGTGTCAATGCAAATTGTAGCCTTAAAACTAAAAAATGTTAAATTGAATTTTCCTTATAAACAACGCAAAAACAAAAATAGTTTGGAATAATTTTAGTAATATGGGAAGACTTTCTACTATTAAAGAAATTTTTGAATTGTATGTTAATAGAAGGAAATTTCATATGTTTCCTATAATTATTGTTTTAATAGTGTTAATTGGTGTAACTGCACTTGCACAAACCGGTCTTGTAGCCTTCATTTATCCGATATAAAATGGAAGTTTCCTCACCTAGGTTTAAAGCATTAGCTGTTACAGCTGGTTTTACTTTTTGGTTTTTTATAATTACAACTTCCATCGGCGTCTTTTCTATAGAATCAATTTTAATTTTTATAGGAATTCTCACTGCCACAACTCAAATTTTTGCAAAAAAACTATCAAGAGTATTAGATATCTTTGCTATATTCAACACGAAAGTATTCCTTAGTATATTGTTTATTTTCCTAATTTCCATTTATGGCATAATCTTCAAAATATTAAAACTTGATCTCTTAAGATTACAAAAATCTGATACCACTTATTGGCTTGAAATAGAACAATTAAAACCAGATAGACTCAAAAAACAATATTAGTATGTACAATCTAGGCATTTCTTGTTATTATCATGATTCGGCAGCAGCACTTCTAAAAGATGGTCATGTAATCGCTGCGGTAGAAGAAGAACGTTTTTCTAGAAAAAAATTTGATGATGATTTTCCTAAAGAGGCAATCAAATGGTGCCTTAAAGAATCTGGAATATCTCCATCAGAACTGACTTCAGTTGCTTTTTACGATAAACCAGTTTTAAAATTTGATAGACTATTAGATAATTATATCGCAGTTGCACCAAGAGGATTAAGAAGTTTTATTGATATAATTCCTAAATGGATTCATAAAAGATTATGGATAAAAGATGAAATTAATAAAAATTTGAAAGGATTCAATGGAGAAATAATTTTTCCTGAACATCATCTTTCACATGCTGCTCATTCATTTTACACTTCTCCATTTGAGAAATCTGCTATACTTACAGTAGATGGTGTTGGAGAGTGGACTACTACTTCAATTGGATTTGCAGAAGATAATTCTATTAAACTTACAAATGACATTCGTTGGCCACATTCTTTGGGCTTGTTTTATTCAGCTTTTACATATTTTTTAGGTTTCAAAGTGAATGAAGGTGAATACAAATTGATGGGGCTTTCATCATATGGAAAACCCAAATACTATGATCTTATCTTAGATAATTTAATTGATGTAAAGGAAGATGGAAGCATTAACCTAAACATGAAATATTTTGCATTTACTTATGATAAAGTGATGACAAATGAAAATTTTTCAAAACTTTTTGGTATTACACCAAGAAAAAACAATGAAAAAACATCTCAAATTCATTTTGATATTGGTGCAAGTGCACAAAAAGTTCTTGAAGATATTTTATTAAAAATGGCAAATTATCTTTATGATCAAACAAAAATGAAAAATCTATGTTTAGGTGGTGGAGTTGCATTAAATGGAGTAGCAAATTATCGATTATTGAAAGAATCGCCTTTTGAAAAAATCCACATTCCTCCTTCTCCTGGTGATGCAGGAAGTGCTGTAGGATGTGCGCAATATTTGTATTACATTTTTCATAAAAATCCTAGAATTGTAGAAAATGAGACTGCAAAAATGGTTCGTGAAAATATCTACTCGGGACCTCAATATCAGAATAGTGAAATTGTTGAGTTTCTGAATTCAGAAAATATTTCATATGAATCACTAGACAGAGAATCATTATTGAAAAAAACTGCAAAATTAATCTCTGAAGATAAGATTGTTGGATGGTATCAAGGTAAAATGGAATGGGGACCTAGAGCATTAGGAAATAGAAGTATTCTTGCAAACCCACAAAATCCTAAAATGAAGGATATACTAAATGAGAAAATCAAACATCGTGAGTCCTTTAGACCATTTGCACCAGCTATTATGGAAGAATTTTCCTCGCAATATTTTGAATTAAAAATACCTAGTCCATACATGCTCCTTGTGTCACCAGTAAAACTTCCTGAAAAAATACCTGCAGTGACACATGTAGATGGAACTGGAAGATTACAAACAGTTTCTAAAGAATCTAATCCATTATTCTATGATTTGATCAGGGAATTTTATAATATCACAAAAATTCCTGTAGTAATTAATACTTCAATGAATGTAATGGGTGAACCTATTGTTAATACTCCTAAAGAAGCATACAATATGATATTAAAGACAGATATGGACTATATTGTGTTAGGTAATAATCTAATATCCAGATGAAAAAATATGTCAGTTAATGTTTCGTATAAAAAACAATCATTATTTCTGATTATTTCAATAATAATTTTATTTGCAGTTGTTGAAAGCTCAGCCAGATTTTATGAATTTTTCATACAGGATTGTAATCTTGAAAATTCTGAAACTCTGAACAATATTGATTATTTTATGAAACGTCAAATTTGTTATGATCAACAAAATGTAATCTATTCATACCATCCTGTTGATACTATAGTTCCCAACCAACATTTCAATACTATTAACATAAACAATAACGGTTTTCGTGGACCCGAATTACTTACAGATGTTGGAGATGAACATTATAGAATTTTTATGATTGGTGGAAGCACAATTTTTGGTTCTGGATTAACTAGCGATAAAGAAACAATCCCTTACAAATTACATGAAAAATTCAATGAGAATTATGATAATGTTGAAGTTATTAATGCAGGGATCTCAAGTATAACTTCTTTTGAAGAATTATTTCACATTAAGAATAACTTAATCAATCTTGATCCTGATATGATAATAATTTATGATGGAGTAAATGATATTGGTTATCAAAGAACAACTGAACCTGAAATTAAAGAATCTGATGATGAATTAAAACTAAAAAACTTTCAAAAATTCCTTCGTTCTCCAGTAGTAGTATATAGGAATTTTATTTTACCGTTAATTCACTCTGAACCTGTGTTTGCACCAGGTTTAGATATTGCAAAAAATCAAAATGATGACATATTATCAAATAAAATTGCATTAATCTGGAATGATCGAATGCATGACTTCTGTGAGTTTTCTGAAAAAAATAATTTTGAATCAGTAATAATTATTCAACCTGCCTTATACTATGGCAATAAGCCTCTAAGTGATTATGAAAAATCAATAGTTCTAAAGAACGAATTTGGTGAAAAAACATTTCAAAAAATGATTGAATATAGTAAAAATATGAATAATTGTTCACTTGTACTGAATTTTTCAAATGTACTTGAGAATTCAAATGAGAATTTGTATATTGATCAAGTTCATATTAATGATGTAGGGCATGAAATCATTGCTGAAAGCATATATGAAGAAATTAAACCATTAATCAATATCAAAAATTAAACCTTTTTCTAAAATTTTTCATATCAAATCATCTTCTGTTTATAATTTAAAACTTAGATTAAAATCCCATAATCTTGACATTTAGTCTATAATTTAATTAGTAAATATGAGCAATATTGTTATAGTTTGTAAATTGCGTATGAAAGAGAGTTCTTGAATCAAACTAATTCTTCTTACACCAAATCATTTTTTTCTAATAAAATCTTATTTCTATTAGTCACTGGCATTTTTATTTCGACATTATCTTTAAGATTGTATATATACGATCCTAATGTACCTGTTTTTCTTGATTCATTACAATTCTTTTCATACGCTGTAGACATTAATGTACTTGAAAGTCTACCTAGTAATTACACTGTTACAAAACCAGCCTGGCCAATTTTTCTGTCTATACTGTTTACCCTCTTTGATTATTCAGATACTATGTCCTATATGCAAATACAAAAAATTTCCAGCATAGTACTTTCCAGCATAACCATATTTCCATTATATTTTTTATGTAATCGATTCGTTGAAAAAAAATATAGCATTATTGCAGTTAGCCTTTTTGCTTTTGCACCAAGATTAATTGAAAATTCATTGTACGGGACTACGTATCCACTATTTTTACTATTCTTTGTTTTATCTCTTTTATTTTTTTTAAGTACTTCCAAAAGATTATTTTATCTATCATTTCTTGTCTCTGGAATAACAACTATCATAAGACCTGAAGGTATTTTTCTATTTTTTTCATTGGCAATAATGTTAATCATTAAAATTAGAAATCAGAACTATCGAATTCCAAAATATCTACTTGCATTA
>Ga0310344_10002444_pt1 | contig 13948 bp, 12 predicted proteins | sample HC15DNA20200_MG_FD_203801 | JGI IMG/M metagenome (GOLD analysis project Ga0310344, IMG submission 203801) | Marine microbial communities from station ALOHA, North Pacific Subtropical Gyre - HC15-DNA-20-200_MG | ecosystem: Environmental > Aquatic > Marine > Oceanic | place: Pacific Ocean: North... | reverse complement strand
CTTCTAAGGCATCTCAGTGTGGACATGCAGTCCGCGGATGCTGAGAAGTTTTGTATTTCTGAACTACCGCTTGCAAGTGCATTAAAAATAGCAGCGCGGTGGGATATGCTCTTATCTGATGGCGCATCGATAGAGCCTTGGATCCGCGCTGGTCTTTTTACCGAAACGCTCATCTCCGGAGCCATCCTTTTCTCTTGCGTTCGGGTTGGTCTGGGTTAGGGTTAGAGCTTTTTTCTTGGAAAGGATCAAGATCGTCCAGTTTTCTGACAACCCATTCTCCAGCTAGGCTTCTTGCAAGAGATTCTGCGGTAGAAGGCAAAGCTTCTAGAGGATTTTCCTGCGCATCAGCTCCAGTCATCCAGTTTATGCGGCGTTCCCAGACAGTACGGAACAAGTTCTGAATAGCTGGATCGTTTGTTTCTCCAGGAGTTTGCTCTAGCAATTTCTGGATTTCATTCAACTCAGTTACTAACTCAGCAATCCAGTGGCTGATTGCTGTTCTGTTGGAAACAAAGATGTCATGGTTCATTATTGGATCACCGAGGGCTAGTCGGCTGACATCTCGGAATCCGGATGAAGCCAACTTGCTCATTTCTGACCAACTAGGGCTCTTGGCAGTTGCCTGTACAAGTGCAGTAGATAGTGCTATTGGTAAATGACTAATACCTGCGACATATCCGTCGTGCTCTCCTGGATCTATAAAGTAAGGATAGGATCCTACTGCTTTTGCCAGACCTTCAACGGCATCAACAGAAGGGCGGTCTGCATTTTTGTTGGGTGTCAGGCAATAAACAGCATTTGTGAAAAGTGAAGCCTCAGCTGCATCAGGGCCTGAATCAGTTTTGCCTGCCATAGGATGCCCTCCTATGAAGGATACGGATGTCGGCAGTATTTCATCCGCCCATTGCATGACAGCAGATTTGGTGCTAGCTGTGTCAGTTACGATTGTTCCTGGTTTCAGGTGTGGGGCTATGTCGCGAAATATCGTTTGCATTGCCATCACCGGGGTTGCTAGTATAACGAGATGTGCTGTTTCTACTGCAGTGGGTAGATGTCTTTCTATTTTATCAACCGCACCACGCTTTTGAGATCGAATCGCCGTATCTCGGTGGGTTTCATGTCCAATGATAGTTGTGTTCTTAATGGGGCTATTCTTGATTGCTAACCCCATAGAAGTGCCGATTAATCCAAGCCCAATAATGGTTATTGTTGGCATTTGTGCCTCCAGTTTGAACACATAGAATATGATTTCATTTAGGTTCCGACCATCATTCTAACAAAGAATAGTATGGGAGGGTAAAGTAGCGACGAAAGGATTGGAATCCCAATGAATCCCAATCCAATGATACCAAATAGTGCCAAAGGGCCGAAGCGTTCAACTTGGGCCAGTAGTGGTAAGGCATTTTCAGGGAATACGCCCAGAGCGAAACGGAATCCATCAAGCGGTGGTATTGGCAGCATATTGAAGATAGCCAGAGCACTGTTTATGAAAATCATCCAGACCAAGAAATCAAAAACACTTGGGTAAGCTGTAACCAGCGAAAGGCGAATTGGCAGGGCCAAAATGAATCCTAGAATAATGTTTGAAACAGGACCAGCCAAAGCAACAATGCTCATGCTTGTTCTGCCCCCTGTTAGGTTGAATGGGTTTACAGGAGTTGGTTTGCCCCATCCAAAATTCACGATAAGGATCATGAGGCTGCCAACAGGGTCTAAATGTTTTAGTGGATTTAAGGTAAGTCGTCCGTGATGTTGAGCAGTCTTGTCTCCAAGCATGAAGGCACTGGCAGCATGGCTGCCTTCATGAATAGTGATGGCGACTACTAGGCTGGTTATTGCGCTTATTAGTGTAATAACCCAAGTTGTTGGATCTTGCTGGAGTAGGTCGAGTTGGCTGAGTAGCATGCTTTAGTTCCTTAGATTCAGTATCTCAGTAGCTTATGCTCGTATGAACTCCGAAGGGTTACAGCATAACATTCTGTACCTCATATAGTTAATCTGCAAAACGTCGGTTTGCAGACCCATAGAAATAATCATCCTATGCTATAATCCTCTACGTGCCAAAGGTAGGTGCCACTTGCGTCTTCTGGTATGGATCCCGTTGGTTTAATCTCCTATATCACAATCCGTCTGGATTGGCTTTGGGTGGATCTGTAGTGAGAGATGTAACCTTGGTGAATCACAAAAAAGGGAGTAAACGGATGCCGCCATTCGAAGAATTAAAGGTTTTTTCAGGTACTGCACATAGAAAACTAGCCCAAGCAGTTTGCGATTACCTCAATGTTCCGCTCGGTAAATCGAACGTATTTAAATTTCGGAATGATAATACTTTTGTTCAATTTGAAGAAAACATTCGTGAGCGAGACGTGTTTATAGTGCAACCATTTTCTGTGCCAGTGAACGATCACATTATGGAATTGTTGATCATGATAGACGCTGCGAAAAGGGCATCAGCAGGCAGAATCACTGCTGTTATACCGTATTATGCTTATGGTCGGACAGATAAAAAGGATCAGCCTCGAGTCCCTATAACGGGTCGTCTCATAGCAGATTTACTTTCCGTTGCCGGAGCCGATCGGGTTTTAACTCTGGACCTGCACGCTGGTCAAATACAAGGTTTTTTTGATGTGCCTGTAGATGAACTGACGGCCCTGGGTATGCTGTCTACATATTTTAAGGATTTGGCTTTAAAGGACGCAGTTGTAGCTGCAGTTGATATTGGTATAACGAAACGGGCAAGAAATTTAGCTTCTGATTTGGGCGTGCCTCTAGCGATAGTGGAAAAAAGGCGTATTGGTAACGAAGATGGTGTAGAGAGTATGAATGTTATTGGAGATGTGGCCGGGCGTCCGGTCATAGCATTCGACGATGAGATTGATACGGCCGGATCTCTTGTGGCTGCAATCAATACACTTAAGGAAGCTGGAGCTACGGAAGCTTATGCTTGTTGCACGCATGCGGTGTTTACAGATCCTGCTATAACTAGAATAGGCTCTACTGAGTTCTTGAAGAAAGTGATAATAACTGACACGCTTCCGTTGGCAGAATTCCAGCAGCATCCCAAAATCGAAACATTATCGGTAGCCCCCTGGCTTGGGGAGGCTATTCAACGTATACATAAAGGGTTATCTGTCGGAGCGATGTTTGAGTGAGATGTCATGCTTAAAAAGATTTTTAGCGTTCTAGGGGAATCAAATGAAAAAGCAGTATCACGTCTGATACCTCAGGTGGAGGCCATTAATGCCTCTGAGGGAGCTTTGACTGGTAAGACAATGGAGGAACTCCTTGTTATAGGCTCGCAACTCAAAGATAAGGCGCTTCAAGGGACATCACTTGAGACTCTCATTCCCGAAGCCTTCGCACTAGTTCGGGAGACTGCCTTGAGAACGCTAAAACAACGGCATTTTGACGTTCAATTGATGGGAGGGCTGGTACTTAATCGCGGCGCTATTGCGGAGATGAGAACAGGTGAGGGTAAAACACTGGTCGCAACTTTAGCCGCTTACCTAAACTCGTTGTCTGGAAAAGGGGTACATGTTGTCACTGTGAACGATTATTTGGCCATGCGGGATGCAGAATGGATGGGGAGGGTGTATACATCGCTTGGCTTAACCGTAGGCTGTATTCAACATGATGTTTCTTATTTATTGACCGCTGGTTCTCCTGGTAGTCAATCTGAGGATTTGAATATCCAACAGGTTAGTCGTCAGGAAGCATATTTGGCTGATATTACATATGGTACTAACAACGAATTTGGCTTTGATTATCTTCGAGATAACATGGTTCTGGATGTCGCGGATCGGGTGCAAAGGGAATTGAATTATGCCATTGTCGATGAGGTAGACAATATACTGATCGATGAAGCCCGGACTCCATTGATAATAAGCGGAGTCGCTCAAGATTCTGCTGAAATGAATCGTAATTTTGCGCGTATAGCGGGACGGATGCTCGGTGGGGAAGGGGTAGATTTTATTGTCGATGAGAAGCTACGCTCGATAAGTTTAACAGAGGCTGGAGCACATAAGATCGAGGGGTTTCTGAACATACAGAATCTATACGATCCTGAGAATTATGTGATGAGCCATTACGCTGAAAATGCCATTCGCGCTGCTGTTATTTATCAGAAGGATCGTGATTATGTAACCAGGGATGGACAAGTTGTTATAGTTGATGAGTTCACTGGAAGATTGATGGAGGGTCGTCGTTATGGTGACGGGCTACATCAAGCCATTGAAGCTAAAGAGGGAGTTAAGATCCAGCCAGAAAGCATAACCTATGCAACTATTACTCTTCAGAATTATTTTCGTATGTATCACAAATTAGCAGGGATGACAGGCACCGCAGTGACGGAATCTGAAGAATTTTTGAAGATTTACGAATTGGAGGTTGTTTCGATACCTACCAATAGACCGATGTTACGGAATGATTTTCCTGACCTCGTTTTCAAGAGTGAACAGGCCAAGATTCGGGCTGTTGTGAATGATGTACTGGATACAACAGCATTAGGGCGTCCTGTTTTAGTAGGTACTGCGTCCATCGAGAAATCCGAGGAGATTAGTTCGGCTCTTTTGAAGCGAGGTATTCAGCATAATGTGCTTAATGCCAAGAATCATCAAAGAGAAGCGCTGATCATAGCTCAGGCGGGCGAACCTGGTGCTGTCACGGTTGCGACCAACATGGCAGGTAGGGGGACAGACATCAATTTAGGGGGTGATCCTTCAGTTGCCGACAGCTCTGCGTGGCAGGAGAATCATGACAGAATCGTTGAACTTGGTGGATTGCATGTTATCGGAACTGAACGCCATGAAGCTAGAAGGATTGATAACCAGCTGAGAGGGAGAAGCGGGCGTCAAGGAGATCCAGGGAGCACCAGATTTTATATCTCCGTTGTGGATGATTTGATGAGACGCTTTGGCGGAGACCGTATAAAGAGTGTGTTGGAATGGGCTGGGTTAGATGAAGACGATCCCATAGAAAGCAAACTTGTCACGAAGCAGATTGAAAATTCTCAGGTTAAGGTCGAGGGACACAACTTTGACTTGCGAAAACATTTGGTCGAGTATGATGACGTTGTCAATAGACAAAGATCTTTGGTATATAGCGACCGTGCTGACATACTTCATAATGACCACTGGATGGAGCGGTATAAGTCTCAATTTCAGGACGAACTTGGATCGATTATGGCTCGGGCACTCGTATCATCCAGGTCTGAAGACTGGGATATTGTTATGTTAGTAGATGAGCTGAACTTAATTCTTCCCACCTCAAAAAAAATTACGTTAGCAGATATAGAATCATTTAGTGAGCGCGTAGAAGTCGAAGATTTTCTTGGCAGTTACGCTGAGGATTTAGTTGATTACTTGAGTGAGCAACTTGGGCAAGAAACTTTTAGGGATCTGGTAAGACAATTAGGGCTAAGGGCACTGGATACGAATTGGGTTCAACATCTTACTAGTTTAGAGAATCTTAGAATGGGCATAGGGCTTCACGCGTACGGTCAGCGGGACCCTTTGGTAATGTTTAAGAAGGAGAGTCATGAGATGTTTGAAAATCTCATGCAACGTATTCAATCTGAGATTGTGCGAACGATTCCTCAGTTTGCAGAGGCTATATCGGGTAGTTCGCGCTCGTATCGCCGAAGTCCTTCACTTATGCCTACAAATCCTCGCATCTCGACCCAGAGAGAACGATCTTCTGATCATTCCTATATCGAAAGGGTGGGAAGAAATGATTTGTGTCCTTGTGGTTCTGGGAAGAAATACAAACGATGCCATGGCGGTTAATGCTGGTGGTCTGCCCATCCTGAAACGGGGGCTCGTCTGGAGATGACAGCAAGTGGGGTCAATGAAAAATTTGATTCAGCAGAGGAAGCAGGCAGCCTTCCTATCCTAGAGCAGGAAATCTTAGGGAAACTTAAACGGGATCTTGCCGCACGTAGAAATCCCGGAGAATCCTTGCTTGCGGCTTGTTCAAAGTGGTCACTTTCTGCGGAAATGGTTGATGGTGTTTACTATGAGTATGTGCTGGCCCAAGAGGCCTTCGATTTAATATCGTTAATGAATCGCCTTGCTATAGATTGCAAGGGATTGATCCCAGCGAAAGACTTAAGCGATGCAGTGTTCGGAGATGAATACGAACTAGTTAGCGCTGGAGAAAATCTGCGTGGCCTATTAGGCCCGGTGAAATACAACCAATATCTTAATTATTTTTATGGTGTATTGTTGGAGGAGATATTGATTTTTGCTATAGAGGATGAAGTGAGGAAGATGTATACCTCTAATGGTTTTCGCAATGTTGCACGGGAGACAGATATTGCTTTGACTAGGCTATATGGTGCTAGTGAGAGGGCACTTCTGGATCGATATTGTCAGGAATCAGGTTTTGATCTTATAGAAGATGAGATGTCCATTACGCAAAAAAAAGAATTTACGTATTGGTTGTTTAAATTCAGAATGCGTTCTGCTGAGCCAGCTAAGGCTGCTAGCGATGTATCAAAAGCGCTGAACTACCTCCATGCAGCTCGCAATGGATCTTCATATAGAAAGATTTTGGAACCAGCGAAACCCGATGGTGGTTTGGCTAGTGCAGGGCATTGATATCGAAGTTGCTCGTTATCAATGCCCTGCAGGTTTCAGCTTATTCGACGGCGACTGCTGCCCCAGCCTCAGTCAGTGTTGCGAGGATAGCGTCAGCATCTTCTTTACTTATCGATTCGCTGACAGTCGCTGGTGCACTCTCCACCAATTCTTTGGCTTCTTTGAGTCCTAAGCTGGTAACCTCTCTGACTGCTTTGATCACGTTGATCTTATTTTCACCAATCTCTTTTAGGACGACATTGAATTCAGTCTTTTCTTCAGAAGAACTTGATTGGTCTGCTCCTCCACCTGCTGCAGCAGGAGCTGCAACTGCTACGGGAGCGGCTGCGCTTACACCGAATTCCTCTTCTAAGGCTTTTACTAGATCCGCTAGATCAATTACCGATAGACCCTTGATTGCTTCTATGATTTCTTCCTTGCTGCTCATTACACTTCCTCCTAAATAATTTCCGATTGCTTTAAGATATGCCCTTCGATGCTTCCTAGGATTGATTGAGTTGCGATACTCGTCCTTGCAGGACAACTGCTAGCCCTCGCATTGGACCGCTTAGTACGTTCACAAGATTGTTCACTGGCGCCTTCATTTGCATTAGTAGTTGCGACAGTAATTCTTCTTTTGGTGGGATGGTTGCAAGTGTATTCACCTCATCTGAAGTGAGTATCCTATCTCCGAGTAGAGCCCCTTGTATATTGAGATTGGAACGAGATGTTTGTATGTAGTTGGATATAACCTTCGCTGGCACTGTGGGCTCGTCATATCCGAGAGCTAGTCCTATGGGTCCTTGCAGTATGGATTCCATGTCCGGTTTCCCATTTTCTGTTGCTGCTAATGCCATAAGAGTTTTCTTGGCTATTTTATAGTCAATATTGTTCTGTTTGAGTTGACGTCTCAGTGCGTTCAAGTCTTCAGCCGATAGACCTGAATAGTCTGTAGATATGATGATGGTAGATCTACTGAAGGATTCGGACAGTTCTTCTAGTGATTGTATGTTTTTCTCAGATGGCATTTTACATCTCCTTCGTTTTTCCCTCATTAAACAATGACGAGAACCCCGTAACGCCGTCAGTATGCTCCAGAGTTCTCGTTAATCATTTGTTGAGATCACTGCCTAGGCGGGATTTCTGTTCATATTATCAAGGTAGTACCACTATCTACCGTAATCCTATGACCACCCACTGTCTGCGGCGTACCTTTTTTATTGTTATTGGTATATCAGTATAGCACCTTGTTCTATAGTGTGATTGCAGACAATACACCAATGTCCATTGGTATGCCTACTCCCATTGTTGTGCTCATAGTTGCAGAGTTCATGAATCGCCCCTTAACAGCAGATGGTCGATCCTTATTGACGTACGCTACGAGAACATTCAGGTTATCGACGATCTGACTGTCGGAGAAACTGAGTTTTCCTATTGGGACGTGGATGATTCCACTTCTGTCCATTCTGTATTCCACTCTACCTTGCTTTGCTTCACCTATAACCCTAGGCAGGTCTTCTTGCGGAACTACTGTTCCAGTTCGCGGGTTAGGCATGAGCCCTTTTCTTCCGAGTACTCGACCAAGTTTACCAATTTTCCCCATTATCATGGGTGTTGCGATTGCTATATCAAATTCAGTCCACCCACCATCCACCGTTTCGATAAGCTCATCTGCTCCTGCATGGTCAGCACCTGCAGCAGTAGCTATTCCTACAGCCTCGCCCTCCGCAAATACGAGAACACGTATCTCTTTACCGATGCCGTGGGGAAGTACTGCCGTTCCTCGCACCAGTTGCTCTGCGTGACGAGTGTCTGCGTTCGTCCGTATGTGTAATTCTACAGTTTCATCGAACTTTGCGAAACTGAGTTCTCTCGCGAGAGCTATAGCCTCTTCTGGTGAGCAAGGCGCCTGTTCTCCGAGTTTTGAAATTGCATCTTCATATTGTTTTCCGCGCTTGGTCATAGTGTTCTCCACTCAGCTAGTCATTTTCATCGACGGTTATTCCCATGCTGCGGGCTGTACCTTCAATGATTTTAGATGCTGCGTCAATATCGGCAGCGTTCAGATCATCAAGTTTTTGTCGGGCAATATCCTGAATCGCAGATCTACTGACTGTACCTACCTTAGTGGTCAAAGGATTTGCACTGCCCTTTTCGGCAGAAATCGCTTTTTTCAAGAGATCCGAAGCAGGTGGTGTCCTTGTAACGAATGTGAAAGATCTATCTTCGTAGACGGTAATATGAACCGGAACTATAGATCCTTGTTGTGAAGAGGTTTTAGCATTGTATTCTTTAACAAATGCCATTATATTTACGCCGTGTTGTCCTAGGGCTGGCCCGACTGGTGGTGCTGGGCTAGCTGTACCCGCCTGAATTTGTAGTTTTACAACTGCTCTAACTTTTTTTGCCAATTTAGCTGATTCCTTTGTTAGGTTATAGAGTTAGTGTGTTCGCTCTGATATTCCTGAATCCTATTGTTTTTCTACTTGCAAGAAGTCAAGTTCCACAGGAGTCTCTCTCCCAAAGAACGACACCAGAACTCTCAATCTGCCTTTGTCCTGGTCCACCTCATCTACTGTACCCAGGAAGTCGGCGAAGGGACCATCGGTAATTCGTACCGGCTGCCCTCTTTCGAGTCCCATCTTCTTCTTAGGTGAGGTTTCCTTGATACGATCCATAATATTTAGTACTTCATGTTCTTCAAGTGGTACTGGCCTTGCCTTTTGTTCACGCTCGTCATCAGCAGAGACAAATCCGGTTACTCCAGGGGTTTGCCGAACCACACTCCACGCGTAATCATCCATGATCATTTTTACTAGCATATATCCTTGGAACAGACGCTCCCTTTTCCGTACCCTTTTACCACCTTTGAATTCTTCTACTTCTTCTGTAGGGACGACGATGTCTTGCACAAGATGTTTCACATCGAGAGTTTCAGCCCGTTGCTCAAGATTCCTTCGCACTCGTTCCTCTTGTCCGGAGTATGTGTGTACGAAGTACCACTGTGCTTCTTCCGTTCCGTTTCGCGCGTCTGTGCTCATCTATTTTCCCTCGATTTGCCCACTTAACAGAGGGCCGGGTTATCGATTTTCCATTTAAACCAAAATTACGTCGAATGCCTGTGACATTGCCCAGTCTATAACTACCAGTAGCGCGCCGACAAAAGTTGATACAGCGATAACTATCCCGGTTTGTCTTACGGCTTGATCTCTTGATGGCCAACTTACTCGTTTGAGTTCAGCGATGGTGTCGGACATCACCCCGAACCGAAAAGCCCTAACGCTGGCTGTTTTCATCGCGGCGTCTTGCTGACTGTTCCTTTGCCTTGCCATCTCCGCTATCTAACCTCTCTGTGCAGAGTGTGAGCTCTGCAGCGTGAGCAGAACTTGTTGAATTCCAATCGCTGCGGGTCATTTTGCCTGTTTTTGGTGCTCGTGTAATTCCGCTCCCTACAGTCTGTGCAGGCGAGATCAATTATGGGTCGAGTTCCCTTTTTTGCCATTTTTACAATATCTCCGAAGTTTATTCAAACTACCCTAAAACTTTTGTTATGACGCCAGCACCAACGGTCCTGCCACCTTCTCGTATTGCGAATCTTAGCCCCTCTTCAAGTGCGATAGGGTACATGAGGTTTATGGACATCTTGATATTATCTCCAGGCATTATCATTTCTACTCCATCAGGCAACGTACAGTCACCGGTGACGTCAGTAGTTCTGATATAGAACTGGGGTTTATATCCGTTGAAGAAAGGTGTATGTCTCCCCCCTTCTTCCTTACTGAGAACATAGACTTCTGCCTCGGCCTTGGATGCGGCTGTGATGCTTCCTGCCTTCGCTAGCACTTGCCCTCGTTCGACATCATCTCGATCCATACCTCGCAATAGAGCCCCAACTGCATCTCCGGGCTCTGCTTCGTCCAGTAACTTGTGGAACATCTCTAGTCCAGTGACCGTCGTTTTCCGCGTTTCCCCTAGACCAACTATCTCTATTTCTTCACCAACCGTAACGACTCCTCGCTCTATTCTACCCGTTACCACAGTGCCTCGACCTTTGATTCCAAATACATCTTCAACAGGCATTAGGAAGTCTTGATCTCTGGCTCTTTCAGGAACTGTTACATAATCATCCACGGCTTGCATGAGACTGAGGATGTCCTGGTATTCCTTTGATGACGTGTCATTTGAGTCGGACTCCAATGCATTTAGTGCGCTTACTCGAACGATTGGGATGTCATCGCCAGGGAACTCATATTTACTGAGAAGCTCTCTTATTTCGAGTTCAACCAGCTCCAGAAGTTCTTCATCGTCCATTGCATCTACTTTATTGAGGGCGACTACTATTCTCGGCACCTGAACCTGACGCGCCAAAAGAATATGCTCTCTTGTTTGTGGCATGGGACCGTCTGGAGCACTCACAACTAGTATCGCACCATCCATTTGTGCTGCTCCGGTGATCATGTTTTTAATATAGTCAGCGTGACCGGGGCAGTCAACGTGAGCGTAATGGCGGCCTTCAGTTTCGTATTCTACGTGCTGTATAGCTATAGTAACTCCCCGTTCTCGTTCTTCGGGGGCGTTATCAATGGTATCGAAGGGTCTATAGTTTGTATTATCATTTTGAAGTGCGAGTACCTTCGTGATGGCTGCTGTCAGCGTCGTTTTTCCGTGGTCTACGTGCCCAATTGTTCCTACGTTTAGATGTGGTTTCGATCGGTCGAATTTTTGCTTTGCCATATGACTTTCACCCTCCTGGTGCTTTTTTGTATTTTATTTCCCTTTTGGATTCCCTGCGATACTACGAACTTGGTGGAGCCCACTACCAGATTTGAACTGGTGACCCCGTTCTTACCAAGAACGTGCTCTACCTTGCTGAGCTAAGTGGGCTCGGAGGCCCGGTTACTTGGTGGAGGGGGCAGGATTCGAACCTGCGTAGCCCTTTCGAGCGCCAGATTTACAGTCTGGTGGTTTTAGCCACTCGCCCACCCCTCCATGGTTGAGTAGCTCGGGATTAGCTGCCCGGCGTCTACGCAATTGGAGTGTATTCACAAATTGCTTCCAGTACCATCCATTACTTAAGTTTAGTTTCTGCCGATATTGATCTGCAACCTTTGGTTTTGAATGCGTGCCCTCCAGGATGAAGCCCGAGACAGGATTCGAACCCGTAACCTGCCGATTACAAGTCGGCTGCGCTACCATTGCGCCACTCGGGCATGATTGAATCGTCACCTCGTACGACGTTAGAAGGGATTTTACATCTACCGAAGCTCTAGTATAGCTTTAGACCTTAAACTGGTCAACTCTTTGGAGCTTGTATGTTCGTCTTAATCAATTTCGCGTGCCTGGAATTTACCGTAGGGATTAAGCGAGAAGGCTGACATCAGAACTCTAACTGATGTCAGCCTTCTCGTCACTAGATGCAACCATTATCACCAAATACATTGGCAACTTGACTAAGTGACTAGGCCAGTCATACTAGCTAGCAGAGCAACTGCCAGACCAACGGCAGTCTGTAGTAGCCTATCTCTACAACGATCTAAGTTAGGATGAGCCCATACAACAGTAGTCATGCTGTTGTAACTCGAAAGGTAACCACCACAGAGTGTTCAATGCGAACCTACTAGGCGAGTTTAGGCGGATACTAGGCTTTCGCACAATAGCGATTCCTTTGTGATGAGCGAACAGGGCTTGCCAGTTCCTTGTCGCCCTTACTTTTCAGGGCCTCCTAAAAGATCGATTGATGGTGTCGATTGCGACACGTCGCACCCCCTTCCACATGAAACAAATTTACGACTAGCGTATGGTTTCAAGTCGTTAGATTATATCATTTGGCGATCATTAAATGGAACTAGACTAAAATGATAGAGGTGAAGATATTATTCGGCGTTCTCGTTGAAGACATGAAGGGTAGCTTCGTGAAGGGATTCGCATTGTATGATATCTAGAGTTCCAGTTTTGGCCTGATGTTTTTGTGTCGAAAATGGGACAAGAACCCTCGAAATACCGAGCCGGTAAATTTCTAGAAGACGGTTGTCCATTCGCGGCACTGGACGTAATTCTCCACTCAACCCAATTTCTCCCACTGCGGCTATAGATGAAGGTAATGGAAGGTTTCTTTGACTTGAAATAATTGCTAATGCGATTCCGAGATCCGTTGCTGTTTCATTTATTCTGAACCCCCCAGTAGCGTTGATGATTACATCGGTGTTGTGGAGGGGCAGTCCTAGTCGTTGAGAGATTACTGATGTGATGAGAAGAATTCGTCCAAAATCAACACCAGTTGCCGACCTTCGAGGGCTTTGGGCATGAGTTCGAGTCGTGAGGGCTTGTATTTCAGTCAGGATAGGACGATTTCCCTCGATAATTGGTACTAAAATAGAGCCGATGGATGTTTTGGGTCTATGCTCTAGCACTGACTGCGATGGATCCGTTATGCTTCTGAACCCGCCTGTTTCCATATGGAATATTCCTATTTCATTAGTAGACCCGAATCTATTTTTAAGGGATCGTACGAAACGCGCTTGGGATGTTCTGTCTCCTTCAAGTGAAAGTACTACGTCTACGATATGTTCTAGCAGGCGTGGACCAGCAAGGTCTCCTTCTTTTGTCACATGCCCTGCCAATATTGTGGTTATGTTGTGATGCTTGGCATTAGCGGTCAGAAGCTGGGTACATTCTCGGGTTTGGGCGACTGTGCCGTATGGGCTATCTAATGACGTTGAGTGCAGTGTCTGTATAGAGTCAACGATTATAAGGCTGGGCTTGTGTGTATCGGAAGCATGCAGTACAGATTCAATTTGTGTTGCTTCTAGGATCATTATACCTGAACCAACAATTGACAACCTTTGGGTATGGATTTTTATTTGATCTCCTGATTCTTCGCCCGCTACATATAGAACAGAGCCCCCTCTTTGAGCTAGATGATCTGCGATTTGCAGTAGCAAGGTTGACTTTCCTATACCAGGTTCTCCTCCAAGTAAAATCACTGAACCTTGGACTAACCCACCGCCCAGGACACGATCCATTTCAGGGATTTCGGTTTTATTGCGAACGTCAGTGTTGGGTATAATAGAAGATAATTCGAGTGGCTCTATATTCTGAAAATCCGATTGTCTTGTTGATTGGGAAGATATTGGATTGGGTATTTCGGTTATTGTTCCCCATTGGCTTGTGCAGCCGCAGCGACCCTCATACTTGACGTATTGCCTGCCACAATTGGAGCATTGAAACATTCTAAGACCCTTCAAATGGTGCTGTTCTGTTACGATTAGTTGAACATGTGCTAATTAAGGAGCAGCCATGGAACCTTGATTCCATGGCTGCTCCTTAATTAGCACATGCCTATTTGAGATTAGACAGCGACTTCGGTTCGTGTT
>Ga0310344_10002443_pt1 | contig 13949 bp, 12 predicted proteins | sample HC15DNA20200_MG_FD_203801 | JGI IMG/M metagenome (GOLD analysis project Ga0310344, IMG submission 203801) | Marine microbial communities from station ALOHA, North Pacific Subtropical Gyre - HC15-DNA-20-200_MG | ecosystem: Environmental > Aquatic > Marine > Oceanic | place: Pacific Ocean: North... | reverse complement strand
AACATAATTCCATTTCAAAGCTAAGGGACCCGTTGAGCTCATTAGCATTGATGGCACATCCACTAATATGTCTGGTCTATTTATAGGCACTGAAGCGTAGGGTGAAAAATGTCCAGCGTTTCCATATGATGCTGTTAAATCCCCAGGATTGACTCGATCGAAAAGTGTTACTTTAAATCCTTTTTTGATAAGCGAGAGTGATGTACAAACCCCTTGTATACCAGCACCAACTACACCGACCGAAGATCTTAACTTTTTATCTTCATACATATGTTTTTAGACTATATAGTATTTGGTATTTAAAAATGAAGTGACAAGTTATACAGCTTTCTTTTGCTGCACTACATGTATAGGTTTAGGTTTTTTTATTGTTTCTGTTCTTTCAACAATTTCTTCTATTGCAATATCTTCTTCGGTATTAGCTTTGCCGTTGTTTACTCTTTTGATGTAACCATCAATGTCTGCACCTTCCTCAGTTTTTAAAGTATTTTTAAAAAAAACATCGCCTTTAATAACAGCATTTTTTCCAACTATTACTGCATCAGCAGAAATTTTTCCCTCTACATGACCATTAATTTCAATTGTTCCCGCTTCTACTGTACCTCTAATAGATCCCGATTCGTTTACATTTAAGTCTGAAGCAAAAACATTTCCGTTTATTAATCCCGCTATATCCATTGCTCCTGAAGTTCTTATATCTCCCTCAAGCTGCATCGTCTCACCAACGTGAGATCTACCACTATGTGTTAAAATTTTGTTTTCTGTTGCTTTAAAAGATTTAAACATTATTTTAATTTAAGCACAAAAAGAACATTTAAAAAATAGGAAAAGTGATCATTTTCAAAATAAATAATGCAATCTCAGGTTGTTTATGAAATTTTGCTCTTTTTTATACTTCTTCTTGCTGATGGATCTTGCAACTCATTACTAAACCAAGACCCAGCATCATAGAAAGCATGGAAGACCCACCATATGACATAATCGGCAAGGGAGCCCCTACTATTGGTAGTAACCCCAATACCATGGACATATTTACCGCAACATAAACAAAAAAGGCCGTGGCAAAACCAAAACAATACAGTCTTGCAAAATTATTTCTAGAGTTGCTGCCAATTCGTATTATTCTGTAAATGATTAAAGAATATACTATTAACAAAAAAATCGAACCTATAAATCCAAATTCTTCTGAAAATAAGGTGAAGATAAAATCTGTATGTTTTTCTGGTAAATAATCTAAATAACTTTGGCTTCCTTGCAAATATCCCTTTCCAAAAATTCCTCCAGATCCTATGGCAATTTTAGATTGAATAATTTGATATCCTGCACCAAGAGGATCTCTTTCTGGGTTTAGAAAAGTTAAAATTCTTGATTTTTGATAAGGTTTTAAAAATGAAATTCCTACAGGGATTAAACACACTAATACAAAAAAGGAATATAAAAAATACCTAATTCTAAAACCAGTTAACCAAACTACCGCTACTCCACTTATAAGAATTAAAACAGCAGTACCTAGATCAGGCTGAGCTGCAACTAATAAAACAGGAATAAATAAAGCGAAAATAGGTAATATCATATATTTTATATTTGTTACGCTGTCTGAAGGAATTTTATAATAATATCTAGCCAGAAAAATAATTAAAGAAATTTTCATTAGTTCAGACGGTTGAAGGTTAATAAATATTAAATTAATCCATCTTTTTGATCCAGAAGCAGTAATTCCAAAATAATGGACAGCTACTAACAAAAATAAAACAATTATATAAAATATGTAACTTGATTTAAACCAAAAGCGAATTTTAAAGAAAGAAACCAAAATAAAAACAGTAAAAAATATTAAAAATCTATAAAGATGACTTTTTGTATAATATCCAAATTGGCCCTGTTCGGTAGAATACATTGCGAACATACTAATTATTCCTAGTATTAAAATTAAAAATATAAGAAAAAAATCTAAAGAAAATATTTTATCTTTAAAATTTAAATTTCCTCTATAAAAATAGTTATTTATCATTAACTAAACCTCTTGAAATAAATCAAGTTGATATTTTTTTCTTAATTTATGTCTTTCTAAGACTCTTTTTATTATTTTTTTTGCAATTGGAGCGGCGCCCGAACTTCCAGCTCCTCCGTGTTCAATAACAATGCTGCATGCGTACCTTGGGTTTTTGTAAGGTGCAAAAGCTGTAAAAAGAGCGTGATCTCTTTGCTCATATGGCAAATCTTTGTTTTTCAATTTTAATTTTCTTTGTTGTTCAGTAATCTTTCTAACTTGGGAAGTTCCTGTTTTGCCAGCATATATATATTCTTCTTTGGTTAGTCTAGAACGATATGAAGTTCCCATCGGTTCATTAGTTGCTCCATACAATGCATCAAGTACAAATTTAATATTTTCCTGATTTCTATATAATTTTAGCAAATTGGGGTTTTGAATTTCTACATTATTTCTCTTAGCAAGAAATTCTTCTCTCCATGCATCAATTATATTTTGTAACATATACTTATCATCAATTATTCGTGGTTTAATTTTATAACCACCATTTGCTAATTGCGCCATCATTAGACATAATTGAATAGGAGTAGTTTGAAAATATCCTTGGCCAATTCCTGTTATTAGAGTTTCACCCAATACCCAACCCCTACCAATTTTTTCTAACTTCCATTTCGTATTGGGCACTATTCCTGCTTTTTCTTCTTCAAACCCTTCAAATACTTTTTCTCCTAAACCAAATTTTTTTGCTGTAATGGACATTCGATCCACTCCTAATCTTCTAGAAATTTCATAAAAATATGTATCGCATGATTGTTTAATAGCGCTTCTTAAATTCATATATCCATGACCTTTTTCTTTCCAGCAGTGATATTTTTGATCATAAAGTTCTATGCTGCCCGTACAATTAACTGCAAAGTTTGGACTAATTACATCGTTTTCTAAAGCTGAAAGAGCAACCACGGGTTTGATGGTTGAACCAGGAGGATAGAGTCCTGACATTGGTTTATTTATTAGTGGTTTCTTTGTATTTTGTAACAATTCTTGCCAATCTTTTGTACTTATGCCGTGAACAAATTTGTTTGGATTGTAAGTTGGTGAAGAAACCATGCAAATCAAATCACCTGTATATATATCCATTACACAAACAGATCCACTTTGGTCAGCGATTAATTCATTTGCGTATTTTTGAACATTTTGATCTATGGTAATTCTATAATCTTCACCTGCGCTACCATCTATAAATTTAAGCTCTTTGATTCTTTTTCCGTAAGCATTTACCTCAAATCTTTGTAAACCTGGTTGACCAGTTATTTCTTCATTTAAAGTTTTTTCTAAACCATTTTTTCCTATTTTTAGACCAGGGGCATTTGTATCTTCCAAAAATTTATTATTTTGTAAATCCTCTGAACTTACATCCGATACATATCCTACTAGATGAGAGGAAGAGCCGTCACTTTCATATTTTCTAGCTACTGAAACAACAGGTTTAATACCGGAAATTTCATGTAGGAAAAGATTTAATCTAGAAAATTCTGACCAAGATAAATTATCAGAAACAATTATTGGTTCCCAAGGTTTACGTTTTTTTAATCTTTTTAGCAAACTTTTTCTTTTTTGATCATTAAAATCAATTAATCTTTCTAATTTAAAAAAAAGCTCTTCTAAATTTTGAACATCTTCTGGTATCATATGAAGTTGAAAAACTTGCGTATTTTTTGCAATACTATTATTAAAATAATCTTTTATAATTCCCCTTTGAGGAACTATTTTCCATTCTCTTAATCTATTTTTATCAGATAGTGACCTGTATTTTATATTTTCAGAAATCTGCAAATAAAACAAACGACAAATAATGCTAACAAAAACTGCAAATTTCATTGATGATAAAATAAACATTCTTCTTGAAATAAGCTTAGATTTGTTTTGAAAAGTTGCTACAAAAGAAGACATAAGGTTATGATTTTCTTAAATTAATAATAAATGAAAAAAGTGCCCACATGATAGGGTAAAAAATTAAAGTAAATAAAGAATCTTTAAATAAACTTAAATAATTAATCTCAAAAGAAGAAAAATATAGTGACAAAAAATAAATGAAATTTGCAAATAATAATGCAGGAACAAAACTGATCCAATCATTTACTAATGTTACTCTAACAGCTACTACCCGTACATACGCAGCTACAGCAGCTATTAATAATAAGCATAAAGCATTGACACCAAACGGTAATCCATAGACAACGTCATTAATAATTCCTGATAAAAATATAAAGCCATATCCAAAATTATCTGGATCTCTTAAAGCCCAATAATAAACTATAATAAAGTGTAAATTAATTGAAAAAAAATTAAAGTCTATTATTGAATTGCCATTAAAAGAAACAAACAAAAGTAATAAAATCGGAAAAATACTTAAAATTTTATATTTTATATTTTTTAAAGATAGAGCCATAAGATTTACTAATTATTATTTGCCCTTTCTAATTTAACATTAACAAAAGTGATTTGATCCAAATTTGAAAATAGAAAAACTTTAATTTCTTTTTTCTTAATTTTTACCTCTCCTATAGGTATTCCGGGCGAAAAAATTCCTTCTTTTCCTGAAGTGTAAACTTTATGTCCATCTTCAATTTGATGATTTTCTGGTAGAAATTGAAGGCTAGGATTATTATCTCCATGTCCAGTTAAAATAGCATGATTGCCTGAAGGTTCAACAATAACCGGAATTTTACTATTTAAATCAGAAATTAATAAAATTCTAGAAGAAAAAAAATTTACATCTACAATCCTTCCAATAAAATTTTTTCCATCGAGAACGGCCATACCGTTTTTTATATCCTTATTGCTTCCTGAATTGATAATAAATGAATTAATGTATGGACTCTGTTTGTCAAGCATTACTCTTGCACTCACCAAGTCACTATTAGATGTTATTTGTTCATCAATTAATTTTCTCAGCTGGGTATTTTCTAATTCTAAAAATTTTGACTCTGAGATATTATTTTTTAATTTGTCGTTTTCAACTTTAAGACTTTCATAATTTTTATAAAGATTTATATGAGTAGATACGTAATTAGTGAAACTATTAAAACCTTTTGATGGAGCGGAAATAACTAAAGATCCTCTATAAACTGTATCTTTTAGAAAAGACCTAATATAATTTAATGGTTTTGTTTCTATTGTCTCTAAAAAAATTAAAATTATTGAAAAAATTACAAGAGCAATTAAAGAAAATTTTTGTTTTGTTCCTTTTACTAGAAGAGCTGAACGGAATGCTATTCCTACGTCCTCACGACTTGTGTCCATAAAAAATTATTATCCACCTATTAACATAGTAGAAAATGTTTCTTCTTGATCTAAAGCTTTACCAGTTCCTAAAGCTACACAAGATAAAGGATCTTCCGCTATAACAACGGGAAGGCCCGTTTCTTTTGTTATCAATTTATCAATATTTTTTAATAATGCGCCTCCACCCGTTAAAACTAAACCCATATCAACTAAATCAGCGGATAGCTCTGGCGGCGTTTTTTCTAAAGCATCTTTTATTCCACCCATTATTTGTGTCAAAACTGGTTTTAAAGCTTCGCATGTATCTTCTTCTTTTAATGTTATCTCTTTTGGTGTGCCTGATCGTATGTCTCTTCCTTTCATTAAATAGGTATTGCCACTTGTTGGCACTGCTGTACCTATTTCTTTTTTAATTTTTTCTGCACTTGCCTCCCCAACCAGTAAGTTAAACTGTTTTCTCATATAATTAATTATAGCTCCGTCCATAGCATCTCCCGCAACCCGTAGCGAGTTAGCGTAAACGACTCCCCCGAGTGATAAAACTGCTATTTCAGTAGTGCCTCCTCCTATATCTACTACCATAGATCCTGTTGCTTCTGAAATAGGTAGGCCAGCACCTATGGCTGCAGCTATCGGTTCTTCAATTAATTGAACTTTTCTAGCTCCCGCAGCTAAAGCTGAATCTTGAATAGCTTTTCTTTCTACAGGCGTAGATCCTGTTGGTACACAAATTAAAATTCTTGGGTTTGCAAATGCTTTTCTTTTATGAACTTTTTTAATAAAATGTTTTATCATTTCTTCTGTTACTACGAAGTCGGCGATTACTCCATCTCTTAGTGGTCTTACTGCAGATATGTTACCAGGAGTTCTTCCTAACATTGTCTTAGCTTCGTCCCCAACTGCTAAAACTGATTTTTTTCCCTTGTCTTCAATTATTGCTACAACTGAAGGTTCATTAAGAACGATTCCTTGCCCTTTTACAAAAACTAATGTATTTGCTGTGCCCAGATCTATAGCCATATCAGTTGACCATATTTGAGTCATATTTTTAAAAGCCCCGAACATATTTTATATACCTTTCATTTTTTCTTGTTTAAAATTCTTTTTCTCTTGATAATTTTCTGGTTTTATTTTTTTTCTTTTTATTATCATTTTGTTTAACGCGTTTAGATAAGCATTAGCAGATGCAACAAGAGTATCTGTATCTGCGGCCTGACCTACGGTTGTTTTTCCTTCTTCTTCAATTCTTACACTTACAGTTGCTTGCGCATCTGTACCTTCAGTTACTGCATGAACTTGGTATAATTGAAGTTTTACTTCGTGAGGATATAATTTTTTAATGCATTTAAAAATAGCATCTACTGGACCATCTCCCATTTCTGTTGCCGTTTTAATCTCACCATAAACTTCTAATGTCATATCTGCTCTCTGAGGCTCACCAGTTCCGGCAAAAACTTTAAGAGATTTTAAAGTAATAACATTATCTTCCTTAATTAAACTATCATCAACCAAAGCCGCAATATCTTCATCGTAAACATGTTTCTTTTTATCTGCTAAGATTTTAAATTTACCAAAAGCTGTTTGAACTACATCATCAGTAAGATCTTTGTAGCCAAGATCGCTTAACTTATCTTTAAAAGCATGTCTTCCTGAGTGTTTTCCCATAACTAATGAAGTTTGCTTAACCCCAACACTTTCGGGCGTCATAATTTCATATGTATTTCTATTTTTTAACATCCCATCTTGATGGATTCCCGACTCGTGAGCAAATGCATTTTTCCCAACTATCGCTTTATTAAATTGCACCGGAAATCCTGTAGCATTTGAAACAACTTTTGATGCTTTGCTTAATAATTTTGTATTGATCCCTGTTTTAAAAGGCATTAAATCATTTCTAGTCTTCATGGCCATTACAATTTCTTCTAAAGCTGCATTTCCTGCTCTTTCTCCAATTCCATTAATTGTACATTCTATTTGTCTAGCTCCGGCTGCTACACCTGCTAATGAATTCGCTACTGCAAGACCTAAATCGTTATGGCAGTGTGTTGATAAAATTGCTTTATCAATATTTGGAACTTTATTTATTAATGTTTCAATAATTTTTTTAAACTCTGAGGGAACTGTATAACCTACAGTGTCTGGTATATTTATTGTTTTTGCTCCACATTTAATTGCAAGTTCAACTGTCTTACACATAAAATCCATATCGGTTCGTGTACCATCCTCACAGGACCACTCCACATCATCAGTAAATTTTCTTGCATATGTTACGTGTTCCTTGATTGAATCAATTACCTCTTCTGGAGATTTATTTAATTTATGTTTCATATGCAAAGGACTTGTAGATATAAAAGTATGAATTCTAAATCTTTTAGCTGATTTTAATGCCTCATAGCATGCATCAATATCTTTTTTTGTATGTCTCGATAATCCAGCAGGAATAGAGTTTTTTAAAATTTTACTAACTTCAGTTACGGCTTCAAAATCTCCTGGAGAAGCAATCGGAAATCCAGCCTCTATAATATCTACTCCTAGTTCATCAAAAACTCTTGAAATTTGAATTTTTTCTTCAAGGCTCATCGATGCGCCTGGCGACTGCTCACCATCACGCATTGTTGTATCAAAAATGTATACTCTATTTTTATCCGACATAATTACTAAAAAATTAGATATTATATTATAATATAATGTACAACCTAAGCGAGCTTTATGCAAAAGATTTTTGACATTTGCAAGGTATAATTAACTAAATTAACTAATTTTTTTCTTTATCTACGAGTTTATTTTTGCCAATCCATGGCATTAGATCTCTTAGCTTTTTTCCAACTTTTTCAATTGGATGTTCTGCAAGTTCTTTTCTCATTTTAAGAAAATTCTTTTGCCCATTCTTGTTTTCGTCCATCCATTGCTTGGCGAACTTACCCGATTGTATGTCTTTTAAAATTTCTTTCATTCTTTCTTTGGTTTTGGCGTCTATAATTTTTTTTCCTGTAATATATTCTCCATACTCAGCCGTATTAGAAATTGAATAATTCATATTTGCAATGCCACCTTCATAAATTAAATCAACTATTAATTTAACTTCATGCAAGCACTCAAAGTAGGCCATCTCTGGTGGGTATCCAGCTTCAACTAAAGTTTCGTACCCCGCTTTAATTAATTCTACCAATCCTCCACACAATACACTTTGTTCTCCGAATAAATCTGTTTCGCATTCGTCTTTAAATGTAGTTTCAATTATTCCAGATTTTCCTCCACCGATTGCACTTGCGTACGAAAGTGCCAAATCTCTTGCTTTACCTGAACTGTTTTGATGTATAGCCATTAAGCATGGAACCCCGCCACCTCTTTGATATTCGCTTCTTACTAAATGTCCAGGCCCTTTAGGGGCTATCATAAAAATATCAAGATCTTTTCTTGCATTAATTAAATTAAAATGAATATTAAGTCCGTGAGCAAAAGCTAGGCTTGCCCCTTGTTTCATTCTTTGCTCAATATGATTTTTGTAAATTTGCGATTGAAGTTCATCGGGTGTTAAAACCATTAGCACATCTGCCCATTCTGCTGCGTCTGAAAGTGACATTACTGTTAGACCTTGATCTTCTGCTTTTTTTTTACTTGCTGAGCCTTCTCTTAATGCGACTACAACTTCTTTTGCTCCGCTGTCTTTTAAGTTAAGCGCATGAGCGTGTCCTTGGCTACCAAAGCCAAAAATTGCAATTTTTTTTGACTTGATTAAATTTATATCAGTATCTTTTTCATATAACATTTTCATATCTGTTTCCTTAAATTATTTAAAAATTTCTGATCCTTTGGTCATTGCTACAACTCCCGTTCTTGAAACACTTGCCAGTCCTAGTGGTTGTAATTTTTTTAACAACTGATCAATTTCTCTTTTTAAAGCAGAAACTTCAAAAACATAAGATTTATTTGTTTTATCTATAACTGCATATCTGTATTTTTTACACAATTTCTTTGCTTTTTCTAGCTGAGTTTTGGGAGAAACAATTTTTATAAGTACCATTTCTCTTAATAAAGTTTCTTTATTAGCAGGAAAATCTGCAACTTTATGTACAGGAACAAGCTTTCCTAATTGTAGTTTTATTTGTTGAAGCACTTGCTGTGTTCCAGATGTAGAAATAGTTATTCTAGATATATTTTTTTTTTTATCGACCTCTGCTACAGCTAATGAATCAATATTATATCCTCTTCCCGAAAACAGGCCAACTACTCGAGCTAGAACACCAGACTCATTATCTACCCAGACAACAATAATATGATTTTCATTTTTTTCTTTTTGTGTAGCAAAACTATAGGCTGATTTTATCATAATTAAATTATACCAATACCTTTCCTTCTTCAGAAATTTCTTCTTCATCTTGCAGTCCTAAAAGCATTTGATTGTGAGCTTTTCCCGAAGGAATCATTGGATAGCAATTTTCAACCTTATCTACCATACAGTCAAAAATAACTGGTTTATTGACCGAAAGCATTTCTGCTATTTTTGAATCTAGTTCATCAGGCTTGTTAGCTCTAATTCCTACACATCCATAGGCCTCGGCTAATTTAACAAAATCTGGTAAAGCTGCTGTATAACTTTCGGAATAATTTTTTTCATGCAATAGTTCTTGCCATTGTCTAACCATTCCCATCCATTGATTATTTAATATAAATATTTTTATTGGTAAATTATATTGAACAGCAGTCGACATTTCTTGCATTGTCATTAGAACTGATGCTTCTCCAGCTATATCTATTACCAATTTATCAGGATTGGCTGTTTGAACTCCAATAGCAGCTGGTAAGCCATAACCCATTGTACCAAGTCCACCAGAAGTCATCCAACGATTAGGTTTTGTAAATTTATAATGTTGAGCAGCCCACATTTGATGCTGACCAACTTCTGTTGTAATGAAAGCATCTTGCGCTTTGGTTAATTCGTAAAGTCTTTGAACAGCAAATTGGGGCTTGATCACCTCTGTGCTATTTTTATAACCTAGAGAGTTTTTTTTTCTCCAATTTGAAATTTCTTTCCACCACCCTGAAATATTTTGCTTGTTAGAATTCGCAAAATTTTCATTTTTTAGATTTAAGGCTGAAACCATTTTTTCAAGAACAAGTTTAACGTCTCCTACTATGGCTAAATCAACTTTTACATTTTTATTAATTGATGAGGGGTCTATATCAATATGTATTTTTTTCGATTTTGGAGAAAATTCATCAATTTTTCCAGTTATTCTATCGTCAAATCTAGCGCCAACATTTATCATTAAATCACAATCATGCATCGCATTGTTTGCTTCATATGTTCCGTGCATCCCTAACATTCCTAAAAACTGCGGATCATTTCCTGGATAGGCTCCTAGTCCTTGAAGTGTGGATGTAATTGGAAATCCCGTTAAAGAAACTAGTTCACGAATAAGCTCAGTTGCTCTTGGTCCAGAATTAATAACTCCTCCTCCAGTATAAAAAATTGGTTTAGAAGATTTTTTAATTAATTCAACCGCTTTTTGAATTTTATCATCTTGTCCATTAAACTTAACTTTTTCCTTTTCGCTATTTATTTTTTTAGGTTTAATATATTTTCCTTTTGCAAACTGAATATCTTTAGGTATATCAATTAAAACTGGTCCTGGCCGTCCAGTTGTTGCAACTTCAAAAGCTTTGTAAATTACAGAAGACAGTTTGTTTACATCTTTAACTAACCAATTATGTTTAGTGCAAGGTCTTGTTATTCCTGTAGTATCACACTCTTGAAAAGCGTCGGTTCCTATAAGATGTGTTGGCACCTGGCCTGTAATACAAACTAAAGGAACAGAATCCATATAAGCATCGGTTAAAGCTGTAACTGCATTGGTTGCCCCCGGACCAGAAGTTACTAACAAAACGCCGGGTTTTCCTGAAGATCGCGCATAACCTTCGGCTGCATGTCCTGCTCCTTGTTCATGTCGAACCAAAATATGTTTTATATTTTTATGATTTTTTAACTCATCATAGATTGGTAATACAGCTCCACCTGGATAACCAAAAATATGTCTTACATTATGGTCTTCCAATGCTTGAAAAATTATTTCTGCACCTGTCATTAATTTTACCATTAATGACAATCTAACTGAGTTTTGATGCTGGTCAAGTTTTACAATATTTTATTAGCAATTTTTTTATATAAATCATTAATATTTGTTAAATAAACTGTTTCCCAGGATTTCATGTGTCCCCTAAACCAAGTAAACTGTCTTTTTGCATACTGTCGTGTTTTTTGAGCCACAAGCTCCTTTGTTTTAATCAATGATGTTTTTCCATGCAAATAGTCAGAAATTTCCTTTATACCTATTATTTTATTTGAAGATAAATTCGTATCTATTTTAATTTTTCCAAATTTTTTAACTTCTTTAATGGCTCCATCATTAAACATTTTATCAACTCTAATTTTAATTTTTTTGTGCAAAATATCTTTTGGTGTATCGATAAATAGTTTTACAAAAACTTCATTTTTAAAATATGGTTTTGTTTTTTTTATAAAACTAAAGAGTGATTTATTAGTAAATTTTTTTACTTCAAAAGCTCTCATTGTTCTGTGCTTGTCGTTTTCTGAAATAAATTTTTTTGCCAAAGGATCTAATTTAATTAATTTATTATAAAATGCTTTTTGTCCAATTTTTTGATGCAGCATTCTAATTTCTTTTCTGACTTTTTTTGGTACTTCAGGTATTTTAACTAGTCCGTCTGTTAAAGCTTTAAAATATAATCCTGTACCACCAACTACCACTGGTATCTTTCCTGCTTTCCACTGTTCTTTGATTTTTTTTTTAACCAGCCTTATCCAAAGACCAGTAGAAAAAAAATTTTTTACAGAATGAAAACCATATAAATGATGCTTTATAATTTTAGTGTCAATAATGGAAGGCCTTGAATTTAAAATTAAAATTTCTCTATATACTTGCATACTATCAGCATTTATTATTTCTCCTTTAAAATGTTGAGCAATTTTAATAGCTAATTTTGATTTTCCTGAAGCGGTTGGTCCAGCAAGCAATATTACTTTTTTTTTATGCACCATTAGAAAATCAAGGTGGAATTTTATTTTAATTTAACGGTTATATATGATCTTTGATTACTTGAATTATATACTGCCAAATAAAGAGTTTTTTCACCTTTTAAAATTGTTTGTTTAATTAAAGTAGAAAATTGTTTTGAATTTTTTATTTTTTTCTTTTGTGTCTCAACAATTATATCATTAACAGAAACAAAAACTAACGGACTTCCTTCTAATATTTTAGTAATGACCACCCCGGTAGTATTTTTTGGAATATTTCTTTTGGAGATATCATCTTCAGATAAATCTCTAACAAAAATTTTTAATTCTTGTACAAAAATGGAATTACTTGTTTCGGTTTCTTTTTTATTTTCTGCTTTGAACAATTCAGACGATTCAAGCCTGCCTAATAGAACTTTTTTCGAAATTAATTTTTGATTTCTCCAAACTTTTACTACAACTTTTTTTCCAACCTGTGTTTGAGCAACTAATTTTGGAAGTGTTCTCATTGTCTTTACTTTTTTTCCGTCAAATTCCAAAATAATATCGCCAGCTTTAATGCCTGCCTTATAAGCAGGACTTTTATCAGCTACACTTGCCACCAAAGCGCCTTCTGGTTTGTCTAATTTTTCTAATTCGGCTATCTCTTTTGTTACTTCTTGAATTCTTACTCCTAACCATCCTCTTTTTGTTTCTCCAAATTCTATTAGCTGATCAATTACATTTGAGGCTGGGTTTGATGGTATTGCAAAGCCTATACCTATTGAACCAGAAGATCCTGGTGCAATGATTGCTGTGTTGATCCCTATTACCTTTCCATTTAAATCAAATAACGGCCCACCAGAGTTTCCTTGGTTAATTGAAGCATCAGTTTGTATAAAATCATCGTAACGAGTTAATCCAATATCTCTGTTTCTAGAAGAAATAATCCCAGATGTAACTGTACCACCAAAACCAAATGGATTACCAATTGCTATTACCCAATCGCCTACGCGAGCTTTATCTGAGTCACCAAAACTTACAGGTTGGAATTTTTCTTCTGATTCTATTTTTAATACCGCAAGATCCATATAAGGATCTTTTCCTATAACACTTGCTTTATATTCAGTACCATTTACGCTTACAATTATATCGTCTGCTCCTTGAATTACGTGATTGTTTGTAACTACAATTCCTTTTTTATCTATAATAAATCCTGAACCAAGCGCTGTAGCTTTTCTTTCAGTTGGCTGATTAAATTCTTTAAACATATCTTCAAAGGGAGACCCTGGCGGAAATTGAAAGGGAAATGGATTGGCTGTAGTTTTTATAGTTTGCGTACTTGATATGTTTACTACAGATGGCATTAGTTTTTCTGCTAAATCAGCAAATGAAGAAGGTATATTTTTGCTATAGGAAACAGTAGTAGAGAAGACTAATAAAATAAAAATTACAGCTAAATTAGTTAAATTTTTATTAATTTTCATTGAACTACCTTTTAAAATACCAAACTATTAAAAAACCAAAGAAAGCGAATATGAACCCTCCAATTCTTAATTGGCTAGTAGGCATTTTTTCTACTACTTTCAACATATTTTTCATTTTTGATGGAAATAAGGCATATAAAATTCCCTCAATGAATAACAAAAGACCTATCGC
>Ga0310344_10002442_pt1 | contig 13952 bp, 12 predicted proteins | sample HC15DNA20200_MG_FD_203801 | JGI IMG/M metagenome (GOLD analysis project Ga0310344, IMG submission 203801) | Marine microbial communities from station ALOHA, North Pacific Subtropical Gyre - HC15-DNA-20-200_MG | ecosystem: Environmental > Aquatic > Marine > Oceanic | place: Pacific Ocean: North... | reverse complement strand
AAGCAGCCGTTGGCAGCTGAGGCGATAGATTCGGCTGTTAAACGAGTCCTGCAGGAGCAGAAAATAAAACCTAATGATTTGGGTGGGTCGGCAACGACGGTCGAGATGGCTGATGCTATTGCGGCAGCCCTTAGATAAGGGGACTCGAAATGTAAAGATTGAAGTTTAGATGCAGACTGTTGATGTCTAGTAGAGTAGTGGCCGTTGGAGCCTGAGTATTTAGAGTAGTCAGCTCGGGTGTTAAAGGTTGAATCCGCGCTCGTCGTGCAGGGAGAGGTCAAGGCCCAGTCCCTCTTCTTCGGGTGTGACTCGGAGTCCGACTACCTTGTCTACGATCTTAACGATTACAAGCGTCAGAATTCCTGAATAGATAACTGTGACCACGACTCCGATGGCCTGCACGCCGAGCAAGAGTCTAAGGCTCTGATTGCCTGCTAATCCTCCCCAAGCATTGGAAGCGAACACAGCGGTCAACAAAGTTCCTACCCCGCCTCCGATGCCATGCACGCCAAAAACATCCAGCGAGTCGTCATAACCGAATCGACGTTTAAGTCCGTTTGCACCCCAAAAGCATAGGGAGGCAGAAATCAAGCCGATCATCAGGGCTCCGGTTGGGCCGACAAATCCAGCCGCTGGACTAATTGCTACTAGACCAGCGATAGAGCCAGTAGCAATACCTAGGACGCTTGGCTTTCCATGACGGAGCCATTCGAAAAGCATCCATGTCATTCCACCAGACGCGGCAGAGATCTGTGTCGCCATCATTGCGAATCCGGCAGAACCACCTGCCGAAAGTGCGCTTCCGGCATTGAAGCCGAACCAGCCAATCCACAGCATCGACGCGCCGACAACGGTGAGTACCAGACTATTGGGGGCCATCGTGTTGTTGGGGTACCCGCGGCGTTCGCCAAGGAGAATACATAGCACCAGTGCGGCAATGCCTGCGTTGACGTGAACGACAATGCCGCCTGCAAAGTCTAGAACTCCCATTTCTCCAAGAAAACCTCCACCCCATACCCAGTGAGCAATCGGTGTGTAGACGAGAGTGACCCACAGTCCCATGAAGAGTAGCGCGGCAGAAAATTTCATTCGTTCTGCGAAGGCTCCAACGATCAAGGCTGGAGTGACTACTGCGAACGTCAGTTGAAATATCTGGAAAACTGATTCAGGGATTGTGCCCCGAGTGGTATCCAGTCCGATATCTGAAAGCAAGATATTCCCAGAGCCAATTACGCTATTCAGGACGCCCCCATCTCCAAAGGCTAAGCCGTAGCCGTAGACCGTCCACAATAAGGTCACCATGCAAGTGATTGCGAAACATTGCATCATGACCGAGAGCACGTTCTTTGCTCGAACTAGGCCTGCGTAAAAGAGCGCGAGTCCAGGAATGGTCATAAAGAGGACCAGGATGCTTGCAGTGAGCATCCATGCTGTGTCCCCAGTATCAAGCCTGGTTTGGGCGGCTGCCAATCTTGGACAAGCGACTAGAAGAACGGTGGCTGCCGCTGAGATTGCGATTCTCGGCATCAAAATCTTCATAGTAGGAATCTTCCATCATACAGCTGATTCTGCGTTGGGTGAGTCTGATTTAGATCAGTAACCTCTGGTCTCGATATCCCTGATGGGCAATTTGGACAGACGGTATCAAGCGTTTCGTCGTATGTCAGAGATCGAAGGCCTCGAAAATTTGTTGTTGTGATGCAAAAGCTAAGCACAATCGCGGACATCTAGCTGGATAGAAAGAAGTTCCAGGAAAATCCGAACAATGAATCCGGTAGGAAATTCATCGGAGCAGGCGATCCTTCGTGTCTTACCGAGATTTGGCTACATCTTCTAGCTATCTTACCCTGAGTAACGACCACGTTCTGAAGCGGGTCCACCTGTTCGAAAAGAAAGTGTATGTCTCTAGGATGAGATGGACTGTTCAAGGTGACCCCCTGTTAGGCCGTGTCTTGAGGGAGGAAGATAAACACTGCTAGGGCGCATAAAGAGGAGTAAAAGCAAGCAGCTAGAGCTTTCCATCTATTGTCTGTCAAGTGACTACCGGTGTCTTCAGAACTTGGCAAATACATAGGCCAACCCTACAGCCCTACGAGCTAACCGGTTTCAGGGAGCCTGTCTTTTTATTCAAGAAGAGTGTGGAGCTGTGGATCCACACGATGTACTATCGTTTTAGTTGTTAATTTGGTTGCGGGGGGGGGATTTGAACCCCCGACCTTTGGGTTATGAGCCCAACGAGCTACCGGACTGCTCCACCCCGCGGGTGGAATTCTACAGCAACATCATGCCCAGATGCTACTATTCGCGACCGGTCTACTGTGGTTTCGAGTGGTTTCGAGACAAACGGTTGGTTTTAATTAGGGTTTTTGTAGCTCTCGGTCTGTGATGATAAAGACTTGTTCTCCTGGTTGAAGTAGACCGAGTTCACGCCGAGCGAGTTCCTCTAGGGCCGATGGGTCTCCGCGGAGTCGTTCGACTTGTTGCGCTAGTTGTCGGTTCAGTTTTCGTAATCTTTCGATTGAACTTACCAATTTCTGCTGTTCCTGCCGAACCCTGGCGGTCTGAACGAGGCCCCTGTTACCAACTAGGCCGTTCGCAACGAGAATGATTGTCATGAGTGCTAGGAGTAGTTCCATCAATCGTTGCCCAAGCGGGCGAGGTTGGTTGGTGGATCGAACCTTTGTAGCGCCGCTTCGCTTTGGAGGTGGAAGCGGCAAGGTCGGTTGTGCAGGGTCTGTACGCCTATTGGTTCCACGCCGCTTGCTAAATGGGCGACGGATTGATGAGTGTCGTGTTGAACAAACCATGCAAGCAGTAGTTTCGGTTGAACTGGTGGAAAAGAATAGGGGCACCCTTTTGGTCGTGTGGGTACGTAAATCCAGAATGGGGTTTTTGATTGGTGGGGGGATTCTTGACTGATACAAACGTGGTCCTAATTCTTGTGACGTTTCCTGCTGATTCCGACATAAGTGAGATTGTGACCAGACTGGTTAATGAAAGGGTGGCAGCCTGCATCACTGTGTTTCCTGAGGTGGAGTCGGTCTACAGGTGGGGTGATGAAGTTCAGTGTGCCAAGGAGCGTCAATTGCTGGTGAAGACTACAGGGGATCAAGTCCGTTGTCTCAAGAAACGCATCAACGCGCTTCATCCTTATGACACGCCTGAATTTCTTGTATTGTCTGTTGTTGCTGGTGATGAGCGATATCTTAATTGGGTGGGAAAAAGCACTGGATATTGACAGGCAGTTCTGACGCAGGGTTCTGAGCAAAGCTGAAATCGGTGTAACGTGGCAGAATTTGGAGGATTATGGCTGGCAGTGGATCGACGGTTGTATTTCGAACGCAGTCTGCAATTGAAGCCAATGTGGTGACCGGGTTGTTAGAGACTCGTGGCATCAGTGCCGTGATCACATATGGAGCGCCTCAAGCCATTTTCCCGCTCACTGTGAGCAGTATGGGACAAGTTCATGTGACCGTGTGGAGTGAAGAGGCTGACCAGGCAAGTCAGTTGATTGGCGAGTTCAGTGACGAGGTGTCTGCTCGCTTAATTAGCATCCGTGATGAATTCAGTTCAGTGGAGAAGGCGTTGGGCTACCGTTTCTCCGATCATGGACTACTTGAACATGCACTCACTCACCGATCTCGGGCCCATGAAGATGCTAGTGGTGGGGTGGATGACAACGAGTCTCTTGAGTTTCTTGGAGATGCTGTCCTAGGGTTTGTTATTTCAGACCGTTTGTTTCATGAGTGTCCAGATTGGGATGAAGGTCAGAAATCGAAGGCCCGCTCGCTACTGGTATCTACTTCCGCCTTAGCTGCTGTCGGGGAACAGCTGGGGCTCGGTGAGCATTTGCTTTTGGGACGCGGGGAAGAAAAGACTGGTGGACGTCAGAAGCGGTCGTTGATTGCCGATACGTTTGAAGCGGTCGTGGCTGCTATTTATCTAGATGGTGGAATAGAGGCAGCGGATCGGTTTATCGAGGTTTGTTTTCGTGACCGGCTTGAGGCTGTTCGATCAGGCGGACTATCAAGCGGTCTTACTGAGGACCACAAGTCCGCACTGCAGGAGTGGTTGCAAGCTCATGGCAAGGGATTACCTCGCTACGAGTTGGTAGGTACAACTGGTCCCCCGCATAGCCGGATGTTTCAGAGTAAGGTGTGGGCAGACGAAAAATCCTTAGGATCTGGTGAAGGTCGAACTAAGAAGGAATCTGAACAGCAAGCTGCTGAAGCGGCATTACAGGCGCTTTTTCTACGCTAATCGATCTCAATAATATTCCGCGAACGGGTGCGTGACCGCTGGTCTTTCGAGCGAGGTTCTGTGGGCGGTGTAGGCGGTGCCGCGTAGGGGAGCCGTTCCGCAGCGTAGTTCCTAACGGCTTGTGACAAGTCGTCAGGGTTAGGTGGTGTAGCTCGGCCATGCAGGTCTAGCCAGAGGCGAAGAAGGGGATCTGTGAACCGGTAACGTTTATGTTGGACTTGGATAAGGTCGACGTCTTCGAGCCAGGAGAGATAGTCTTTGGTTGAGCCTGGGGTTCGGTGCATTCGGTGGGCAATCTCAGTTAATGTTAGCGGTTCTTCTTTCGATAGGATCCGAAGAATTCCTCCCAGGGCGCCATACCCTCGTGCACGGTTCAACCGTAATTGATACGAAAAGCGGCATGCCATGGAAAGTGGTGCACCTGGAGCTAGTTGGGCTGCGAGGGCGCTAATGGGATCATTCCCACCAAGCTCGGTCGCTCCTTGTGCGAGTAACCGGACATAGAGTGGATGGCCGTCCGTTAAAGCATGAATGGTGCCTGCCATCTCAAGGCGTTCTTTCTCGGGCTGTGCGAGGTTTAAATCCTTGAGGGCTAAGGTCGTTTGTGTGAGAGTAAATGGAGGAAGATGAATAATTTCAAACCGCTCAGGTTCATTGCCAAACACCCTCAATGCGCGTGCAGTAAACCGAGTGGTTATTACAAATCTGTTAGTACTTGTGCAAAGGGTTCGCAAGAATCTGGAGAGTGCGTCTCGTAACCCAGGAAAGCTTTCAAAAACACGTAGGTCGAGCGCCTCGTCTAACAAAAATATAACCTTCCGGTCGTTAGCCTTGCGTGCGTGCTCGAAGAAGACGCAGACTTGTTCGAATGCAGTTTTCGCTGAGGAATTTCCGGCGGCTGGAAGAAATGATTTTGGAACCTGCAAGTGATTAGGTTCTCTGACGGAGGCGAGAAACCCTTCCGGGGTGGTTGCTATTCGTTCGATATCCAGGTGCTCTGTCTCTGAGCCTAATAGTTTGATTAGACGATATAGCATGGTGGTACGGCCAGTACCACACCTCCCTACGATTACAGGGATGCGCGGCGGGGTTGCTGCCAGCGCGTCTTGAACACGTTTTTCGATGTCGTTTCGTTCAACCAGCACTTGTTCTTTTCACCGTGATTCGGAGGCCAAAGCGCACCTACTAGATACAAGCGGAGAATTCCAAGGTCAAGGGTCAGGTCCTCTTTAGAGGGCCGAGGCCGTTTGAACCTTTTCAACTCGGAACGATAGAAGGTAAATAAGACTGCCTAGATTGTCAAACGCTATGATCTGTCGAGGCGGTGTTTTGGGACGGTATTCATTGAATGGTGCCCGTTACTCATCGGAACGGCGGTATCGGCTGTGCGAGGTTCGTTCCTTCTGCTACGATCGATCGGTTGCAAGGCATGAGTGCTTGATTGGGAAGACCAAAACTAGAAGCCAAAGCCTCGCATTGGGTGAATGGTTTGCAGCAGTAAGCCAAGGGGGGTGTTTGATGCCTCCGAAGCAATTGGGTTTGTTTCTGCTGTTTATATAGGAACTGAGGGGCAGTGTGAATATCGCTGTTATCGGCACGCAGTGGGGTGACGAAGGCAAAGGCAAAATTGTTGATCTCCTCACTCCTAACGTTTCAATTGTTGCTCGTTATCAAGGTGGGCACAATGCGGGACATACGGTTAGAGTAGGAAGCGACCAATTTGTTTTGCATCTACTACCTTCCGGCATCCTCCGCCGGGGGGTTCGCTGTGTCATCGGGAATGGGGTGGTTGTAGATCCTGTCGCCCTGTTTAGTGAGATCGAGACGCTTGGCAAGCAGGGTGTCGAGGTGGGTGACAGGTTATTGATTAGCGATAGAGCACATTTGATTTTGCCCTATCACCGGGAGTTAGAGGAATTGGCTGAAAAGCGCCGAGGAGATCGAAAAATTGGAACGACAGCGCGTGGAATTGGACCGGCTTATGAAGACAAGGTAGGGCGCCGTGGAGTGCGTGTCGGAGATCTGGCGAATGCTGTCGAAGGCGGTGACTTGGCGTCAATAATCCAGGAAAATGTGGCCGCTCGCAACCGAGCTCTTAAGGTCGGGGATAAGGATTGGCGAACTGTTTACCAAGATATATGTGCTACATGGCATCGACTGGAGCGCTGGGTGGGGGATGTTTCTGTATCTTTGATGCAGGCCTTCGAATCTGGTGAAACCGTTCTGTTTGAAGGGGCTCAAGGGACCATGCTCGATATAGACCATGGGAGCTATCCATTTGTTTCCTCGTCTAGTGCGACCGCAGGTGGAATTTGTACTGGCCTTGGAATCGGTCCAAGGATGATAGGGACTGTGCTAGGTATAGCTAAGGCATACATCACGCGAGTCGGTGAGGGTCCGTTACCGACGGAGCTGCATGGTGAGACGGGGGAGCAGCTGCGGGAGGCCGGTCAGGAATATGGGGCCTCGACAGGACGGCCCCGTCGATGTGGATGGTATGACGCGGTTGCGGCCCGCTACGCAGTCAGAGTGAACGGTTTGGATGCACTCGCTGTGACGAAGCTTGACGTATTAGACGGGCTCGAGGAAATTCCACTATGCACTGCTTACCGCTATGGTGATTCGGTGTTAACCGAATTTCCGTCACGTGGGCAGTCTCTGAGCGATTGCCAACCGGTGTATGAACGTCTTCCAGGATGGTCAAGGCCGACTGCAGGTGTACGTCGGTATGATGATTTACCGCTCGAAGCTAAGGCGTATCTTGATCGGCTCGCTGAGGTGACCGGTGTTCCGATTGCACTGATTTCAACTGGATCTGATCGTGCGGATACAATTCTGATTCAAGGTGGGTTGATCGACAAATGGCAATCCGGAAGGCCTCGGTCTCCTGAGTCTTAAAAGCTCTTGTGAGGGTTTTTTCGGTTTACCTGAATAGGCTGCTCTTCAATGTTGGTCTAGTGAGAAAGCTTCCCTGCGGGAGATATGTGAGACTCTTGGTGGCTTTGAGGGAGCGATAGGGGGATGCGATAGGTGGAGCACAGTCTGCTTCGATTCCTAACAGTCCAAGCTCTGGGTTTGATGGTCGTGCTATTTACAGCGTGTGCCGAACCTAGGCCGACAGAGGAACACGTTTCAGTGCTTCTGGAAGCAGCCGAAGAGCGCTTGCTTGACCTATGGATCGATGCTGAACGAGCTGCCTGGATTCACAATACGTTTGTCACTACTGATACAGCTGCCCTGGCATCGGATGCGAAGGAAGCAGTTATAGAGGCAACAGTCGAGCTTGCGGTTGAGCTTTCCAGATTTGACGGACAGAAGCTGCCAGCAGGGATCAGGCGGAAATTGTTGTTGCTGAAGACTTCGCGAGAAGGGGCAGTCCCTTCAGACCCGGTGTTGCGCGAAGAAATATTTGACATTCTCGCTGAGATGGAGAGGGCCCATGGTCAGGCGAGGTACTGTCTTGGTGACGGACAAGAATGCTTAACCCTTTTTCAGGCTGAGCGGGTGTTTGCCGAGACACGAGATACCGACGAGCTGGTCGATTTGTGGACCGGCTGGCGTGGGAGTGTTTCTCCTAGTCGTAGTCGCTACGCGCGATTTGTCGAATTAGCTAATGCCGGGTCTGTAGACCTTGGTTTTTCAGACATAGGCGAGTTGTGGCGTTCAGGCTACGACATGACTCCAGGGGAATTGAGCGAGGAGGTGCAACGACTGTGGACCCAATTAAAACCTCTTTATGAATCGATGCATTGTTATGTACGGTCAAATTTGTCCGAAGAATACGGAACGGCTATGGTTCCCCTGAACGGCTCAATTCCTGCACATTTATTGGGCGATCTGTGGGGAAACGATTGGACAAATATTTTCGCGGTTGTAGCGCCTACGCGCTCGAATCCCTGGTATGACCTGACGAGACTGTTAGAAGCCAATTCCCTCGATGCATTGGAGATGGTTCAGCTTGGTGAAGGGTTCTTCACTTCTATCGGGTTCGATCCACTGCCGCTTACTTTTTGGCAGCGTTCCGTGTTCGTTGAGCCAACGGACAGAGAGATTATTTGCCATCCGAGTGCCTGGACCGTTGACCACGGGTCTGACATTCGGATAAAGATGTGCCTAGACGTGGAATCTGAAGATTTCATAACTCTTCACGGCGAATTAGGACGCAATTATTACCAGCGAGCCTATCGACACAGGACTCCTTTGTATCGGACCGGTGCTAATGATGCTTTTCATGAGGCGGTTAGCGGTGCCATCGCTCTGTCGATTACCCCAGAATATTTGACTCAGGTCGGCCTTCTCGACCAGCTGCCTCCGAATCAGCATGGTCATGGTATTGATCTCCTGCTACGTTTAGCGCTCGATAAACTTGCCTCCTTACCTTTTAGCTTGGTTGTGGACCAGTGGAGATGGAAGGTTTTTTCTGGGGAGTTTGAGCCAGAAGAATACAATGAAGGATGGTGGGCGTTACGGACGGAATATCAGGGACTTAGTGCTCCGGTGCCACGGCATGAGGGGAATTTTGATTTTGGCTCACACCTCTACATCACAGCTGATATTCCATTTATTCATCACTTTTTGGCTAACATTTTGCAGTTCCAGTTTCACCGGGCTTTGTGCACGGCCAAAGGGTTTGATGGGCCGTTGCATAGTTGTTCTATCTTTGGAAGCCTCGAGGCTGGTTACAGCTTGAAGACAATGTTCGAATTTGGTGCTAGCAGGCCCTGGCAGGATGCACTCGAGGCTGTCACGGGCGAACGGCATATGGATGCCACGGCTGTGCTTGACTACTTTTCCCCGCTACAGGCTTGGTTGGAAGAGCGTAATGCTGGAAAGGCCTGTGGCTGGTAACCCTAGTTTGCAGACCTCGCCTGAGACTTAGGCAGACTTCCTTAACCTGCAAATTGGTCGTCGCTTACGGGTTCAAACCAACTGGTTGTAGAGTTAATGTTGATGGCCACATGTGTCATTGGCCCGGAAGAACTAGCACCGTGCCAATGACGCTCGCCAGGTTCAATAGTCACGAGATCACCTGCTACGGCCTGTCGGACTGGTCCTCCGTGCGTCTGGAATCTGCAGACACCACTCAAAACCTGAAGCAGTTGTGGCCCGGTGTGACTATGCCAATTGGTTCTGGCACTTGCCTCAAATTCAACTCGATACACATTCGTGTTCGGCTGGGTGGCAGCTTTGTTCATTCGCGTCAGGCTGGCTTTGCCTACAAAGGTCTCTTGGTCTGACGCCTCGCTAGCCAAGGCTTCTAGTGTGAACACTTTCATAACTCTAGTCTCACACAGGCACTAGGGCAAATAAGAGCTAGCTAGGGAACGGAGCACTTGAAGAATGACCAAAGGTATAACGACAAGTTCAAGAGCCACAAAAAGGAGGTTCTCCATAGATGGTGTAGGAGGCTTGGATGCAGCCTGTGAAGCTCGTTTTGATACTGAAGGTGACTTCGCAGCCCTGCTACTGCTCTGAGTTCCGCCATAGCGAGCGATGATATAGACGGCCAAACCGACGATCAGGGTTATTAATAGCGTGCCAGCATTGAGTACGCCTTGGTCGGCGTAGGAAACTAGGAAATATCCGACTGAGCCAGGTAATAACGCATAGTAGACAAAAGGCATCAGGGTCATGCGAATGACGGAGCCCTCACGGCCGAGAAGGCCTACCACGGCCGAGGCCGCGACAACGTTATGGACACAGATCATGTTACCGGCCGCACCCCCAACCGCTTGCAGCGCTACAATCCAGGTTGGGTCGGCCATGATCCGTCCACCCATTCCAAATTGAAACTCTGAGAACATCATGTTGCTGACCGTGTTGCTTCCCGCTACAGCCGCTCCAATTCCTCCGATAAAGGGCGCAAACACAGGCCAGGCCCCTCCCGCTAGCGCTGCGACTGCGTCGGCGAGCACGATGGGCATTCGATCGAAGCCAGCGGTGCCACCGCCGGAATTTAGGAACACCTGAACCATTGGCACTGTGAATATAAGGGCGATGGAGGCGGCAGCGGATACGCGCAGTGAGTTGGCCCATGCCTTCTTGTAGGCCGGGAGAGGGATCTGATGCATGTACAAGGCTATGAGAGAAGTGGCGATGAAGAGTGTGCCTGGAAGATATAGGGGTTGTACGGTTTGCATGATGATGCTACTGCCAAGGATGCTATTGCCCCCTAAAGTAATACTTTGAAGGAAGCTTCTAAAAGGATCGACCACGCGGGAGGATAGGAGCAGGAGTGCGACGACAGCGTATGGCGACCAGGCCTTGAGCAGACTCATCGATCCGCCTCTGGGAGCGACGTTCTTAATGTTGACTGAGCCGGTCCATTCGGCCGGCCAGTTCTTTTTCGCATCGAAATCCCATGCATCTGTGGGCTTGGGCACTAGGAACCCTGCCCGTGCCGCAGAAACCACGATCACCAGTCCGACGAGGCTACCTACTAGTGCAGGAAATTCTGGACCGAGTAGGTAAGCGGCAGCTACGTAGGGGATGGTCATGGATAGCGAAGCGAAGATCGCAAATTTCCACACCTGCAGACCTTCGCTGAAAGACCTATTTTTACCAAAGAATCGAGTAAGGAACGACACGAGGATCAAGGGAACCAGTGTGCCGGCGATGGCGTGCAAGACAGCGACTTTGAACCCGATAAAGGCCAGGAAATCGGTCCATACTGGGTAACCGATTTGTGCGGCGTACTCGGCGATTGCCGGGTTAGCTGAGAGACCGTTGTTAACTCCAACGAGAATTGGGGTGCCGGCAGCTCCGAAGCTGACTGGTGTGCTCTGGATGATCATGCCGGACATGACTGCAGCCATCCCTGGAAATCCCAGTCCTACGAGTAACGGAACGGCCACTGCGGCTGGTGTTCCGAAGCCTGCGGAGCCTTCGATAAAGGAACCGAAGAGCCAGGCGACGATGATGACCTGAACCCGTCGGTCACGGCTGATATCCGTAAAGCCTTTTCGTATGGTGCTGATTGCGCCACTCTCCTGCAGGGTATTCAAGAGTAAGATCGCGCCGAAGATGATATAGAGCAGAGTGAACGCAATGACCAGGCCGTTGAGCGTGGCGGCGGTCACTTGAACGCCAGGTATCTGCCACACAAAGAGGGCTAGGAAGGCAGCCACGGCGTACGTCAGTGGCATGGCTCGGCTCGCGGGCCAACGCAGAAATACGAGAAACACTGCCACCGTTGCAATCGGTAATAGTGACAGGAGCGCCAAGGTCATCGTGCCCATCGATGCTCTCCTTTAAGAAGCGTAGTCCCGCTTCAGCATCATAAGTTGTCGAACCCATACTATCCGTGCGTCTAGCTAGTCTACCGTCCTGTAGGCATTGGGGTGGATTGAACCACCTAGAGGCGTTAGGTCTAGCCGACGGCGACATTGTAGCGCACCGGGCCCGAGTCTCTGGAAAAATCCCTGATCTCCACTAGAAAAATTCGACAAAGGTAATGAATACTGCCTGCGGGTTTCCGAAGGGGACGTTTCTGGTGGCACAGGATGGTGGTCGTCAGGCAGAATGCAGGGGAGCGCCTCTCGATGAGAGGCTATCGGATGAGCCTTCGAACATATTCAACTTGGCGGGGGGGCATGGGTGCTTGGATCAAAGTCGGATCGATTGGTGATGTAGGAGTCGGGAAAGCTCGGTGCGTTAGGGTCGGTGGCCGTAAGGTTGTCATATTTAACGAAGACGGAAGGTTGCATGCCTATAACGACTACTGCACCCATGTTGGTGGCCCTCTCTCGCAGGGATCATACGAGAACGGAATAGTTACTTGTTTATGGCACGGGGCCCAGTTTCGAGTTGTGGACGGGGAGCCGATCACTCCGCCGGCGGGGGGAAAGCTTCGAAGCCATGGGGTTCGTGTTGCAGGGGAATCTGTAGAGATTCAAATAGGGGACGAATAGCAGCTACGGAAATTCCCGATGGTTTCTTTCATCTTTATCGTTTTAATGGATAATGGTCCTTCGGATCGTTTTTTATCGTGATTCGTAATTTCGACTATAACCAGTTCGGCCATTGGTCATCGTCCAAGTTCGGCCGTCTGGCTGTATCGTAGCTTTAATCCAATGACCCTCACACTCGTCCTCTTCGGTTAAATTTGCGATTAGTGATTCGTCTGTATTGTTGGCGGTATCTTCGGTTAAGGCTCGGTGTGATTGCCATACGTCGCCAATGCTAGCAGTACTCTGGGCAACGGCTAGCGATTCGGGGGTACCCCCTTTGCGTGGGCCGTTGTTAACTACAGCGACGGTGGGGGTGAGCACTCCAGCGAGTTCAGGTCGAATTGCCCCGTAGCCCCCGTGGTGGGGAACCTGCCAAAGGTCGACAACGCCGAGGCGATTTTCTGGGCACGCAAGAGCATACTCTCGGTCTGGTGTCAGGTCGCCGAGGTTAAGAAACTGGAATGCGCCAAGTGAAATTAGATAGCCTAGGCTGTGTCCATTCTCGCCTTGGTCGGCATCGGGGGGGCTGACTCCGTCACAGAGGCGGTTCGGTGGACGTGCTTCGAGAGGTGTAACTAGTTGACGGTGTGAGGCAATGAAGGAAAACTCGAGCCGCGGGAGTGGCAATTTGTCTCCAGGTCCAACAGAGCGACGCTTGCCCCCAGACAGGGCGATGTATTCGTTCCAAAGGGCGAGACCTTGTTCGTTGCTTTGCTCAACGCTGTCGCCGTGGTCAATGATTGCTCCGATTGGAACGCGTTCCGCAAGTGAGGCGAAACCACCGACGTGATCACGGTGAAAATGGGAGATGAGTAAATAGTCGATTCCGGTGATGCCGGCATCGTTCATAGCGGCCTGAATCCGCTCAGTGTCACGAGCATCAGGACGTGGCCAACCGGTATCCATGAGCACTGACTCTCGTTCTGGGCTTACTACTAGGGTCGCGGCACCTCCCTCAACGTCGATCCAGTAAATATCGAGGGTCGATTCTTCTTGCGCAGAAACCGTGAACGGCGAAGCCAACAGTGTCGTTAAGAGCAAGAGCGGGGAAATAGTCCGGTTAGCTTTTTGCATCTCTGTCTCCCTGTGCGCTGATCTGCCTGAGCCTGACCGTTGAAGGGTTATCATCGAAGGGGTCAGGACCCGACTATTCTACTTGGGTATGCCTTAGGATTCTTGGCTAAGTTCCAGCTATGGTCGTGGTACCTTGTCCTAGAGTTACTGAATTAATTTTGCCTCGATGACATTTTCTTATGCCTACACCAATTGGCCACGCCTTAGGAGGTATTGCCGCCGGAGCGATGATCTTGCGAGATCCGACCACCATTACCTCGGTGGCCCGCCGGCGATTATCCATTCTGGCGACATTCGGTGTACTCGGCATGCTAGCTGATATCGATTTTTTAGTCTTTTCGCCACATCGACATGCTACTCATTCTCTGGTTGTTGGAGGTCTAATCGGTATTATGGGCATGGCTGTGTTGCCGGGAAAGCCGCTCATCTGGATGTCCGGTTCGGCTGCCTACCTATCTCACGTTTTTCTTGATTGGCTAGGTGCCGACACGGTAGAACCAATCGGGATCATGGCTCTCTGGCCATTTGATGAGGGGCATTACCAAGCGCCGATCTCCTTGTTTTTGCCGGTCTGCCGGCAATACTGGCTTCTCGATTGTTGGCTCTCGATCGGGTATGCAGTGAGTTACGAGCTGCTGATCGTCGGGCCCTTCGCTCTGGCGGCCGTTC
>Ga0310344_10002441_pt1 | contig 13953 bp, 11 predicted proteins | sample HC15DNA20200_MG_FD_203801 | JGI IMG/M metagenome (GOLD analysis project Ga0310344, IMG submission 203801) | Marine microbial communities from station ALOHA, North Pacific Subtropical Gyre - HC15-DNA-20-200_MG | ecosystem: Environmental > Aquatic > Marine > Oceanic | place: Pacific Ocean: North... | reverse complement strand
GAGGGACTTCGAGTTTGCGAGCTCCCACAACATCCCTATTGTTACCGTGATTTCATCGAATCCTGACGATATTAGTGACTTAGAAGAGGCATATACTGGCACAGGGGTTTTAGTCAATTCAGGCAATTTCAACAACGTATCTGCAGATGAAGCCAAAGACTCTATCGCAAACTTAATCGAGCGCAACAAATGGGGATCTAGAACCGTGTCCTATCGTATACGAGACTGGTTGATATCAAGGCAACGCTACTGGGGCACTCCAATACCAATAGTGTACTGCGATAAATGTGGTACTACCCCGGTCAATGAATCTGACTTACCTGTTTTATTACCAGATGACGCTGAGTTTAAGCCAAGTGGAGAATCTCCTCTCAATACCCACTCCGAGTTTCGCGAAACAAATTGTCCCAAGTGTTCAGGAAAGGCACTACGCGAGACAGACACCATGGATACATTTGTTGATTCTTCATGGTATCAGTTCAGGTATACCAGTCCTACGCAATCCTCTTCTCCTTGGGAAGATTCGGCGTTGGCCCAATGGGCTCCTGTTGATCAATACACAGGAGGGGCAGAACACGCTGTTATGCATCTCCTATATGCCCGTTTCTTTACCAAAGCATTGAGAGATTTAGGATTACTATCATTCGGTGAACCGTTCAAGAGGTTATATAACCAAGGTCATATCATTGCTCAAAATGCAAAAATGAGTAAATCTAGGGGTAATGTAATTACCCCAGATGACTATGTCCAAACTTACGGAGCTGATGTTGTCCGAATCTACCTCATGTTTTTAGGTCCATGGGATCAAGGAGGACAGTGGAGTGACAACGGCATAAATGGTATAGCCCGATGGATTAATCGTGTCTGGGACCTAGTGCACTATCAATCCAATAAATTGTCCTCATCCAAGCATGATACGCAATCCATAAAGGATATCCAAAGACTACTTCATAAAACTATCAAGAAAGCTCTCAAGGATCTGGAATCTTTCAAATTCAATACTATGTTAGCGACTCTAATGGAGTTCACTAATGCACTACAACAATCCTGGAACAAACAAGATTTAGACGAACAGACATGGACTGACTGCATAGAAACTCTTGTTCTGCTCCTAGCACCTATAGCACCTCATATTACCGAGGAATTATGGGAGTATCTTGGGAAACAATTTAGTATTCATCAACAATCACTACCTATCTGGGATGAAGAGCTATCTCGAGATGAAGAAATTACGCTCGTTGTCCAAGTGAACGGAAAGGTCCGTGACAAACTTACAGTATCAGCAAATATAACAGAAAGTGACGCTATTGCCCTCACTCATAATAGCCCAAGGATTAATCGCCACATCGATGACAAACAAATACTCAAGACTATCTACGTACCACACAAGCTTGTTAACATAGTAACTAAGTAAGTTCAACCAATTGAGGAGACATAATGTCTATACAAACAGGATCGATAGCTCCAGACTTTTCCCTTGCTTCTTCGAGCGGGAAAACAGTAAGCCTTTCAGATTTTCGAGGCCAAACAGTTATAGTTTACTTCTATCCTAAAGATGATACGCCCGGATGCACAAAGGAAGCGTGTAGCTTTAGAGATACCTTTGATGCCTTATCTAATGCTGGAGTAACCATACTAGGCATAAGCCCAGATAGTGTCGAATCGCACAACAAATTTATAGAGAAGTTCAATCTGAATTTTCAGCTACTATCCGATCCAGACAAATCTACAGCCCAAAATTATGGTGCCTGGGGAGAGAAAAACATGTACGGGAAAATAGTCGTTGGTATGAAACGGATGAGCTTTCTAGTAAATCCTGAAGGAACCGTGCAACACGTTTGGTCTAAGGTGAAAACTGAAAGCCACGGTAAAGACGTTCTAACGCTAATTCAGGGCACGTGATAGAAACCCTATTCCAAAAAACATTTGGCTGATAACGGTCAATTCAGAACCGAATTTCTTCCTTCATAAATCGAACGTATGCTATGCCAAAGACTACAGAAGCAATAGCCATTAGAGTGATTAGCTGAGGCCAAACTAGACCTACACTCTGACCGAGTGCAAGCGGACTTGGCATAACTTCTGTTGATTGCTGAATGCCTGCTCCAAGGGTACGAACCTTTGGATTCAACAAAGCCTGAGTGGCTTCGCCGTACAGATATGCTGGTGATATACGCTGGATACGTTGTTGCCACTCCATTTTATGCATCGCAGCTATTTCAGGCTCATCGACTTGGTCACTGACGATTTGATCCGCTATCGTAGTCGAAAAGAAGAATATAAAGAATGTCAGAACTAACCACATTCCCAAGGAAGCTAATGCCGAAACTACGGCCCTGTCAAACAGCAAAGAGAATAGGATAGCTATGGCAAGCCATACCGCAAAGTAAATCAGAGTGGCCAGAAAAAACAGTGCTAACCGGGTAATCTCATCAAACGTAGGACCGAATCCTAAAGTAAATATGCCAATACCAATCACTATTAACATCAAGGATACTAACGCAATGGATAAAACGGTGACTCCTGCAAAAAATTTTCCGTTGATTAATGCATCCCGATAAATAGGCTGCGAGAGTATCCTAGCCAAAGTACCTCGTCCTCTTTCCCCGTTAATAGCATCAAATCCAAGAGCCATTCCTAGGAGAGGTCCGAAGAAACTAGTGAAAAAGTTAAACGAGAGGGTAGACCCGCTGCCTGAAGTAGTAAACAAGCGAAGAAAAACGTCTTCAGTAGTTGCTAGAGCCGCCTCAGCTCTTATAGCTTGAGTTGCAGTGTAAGCAGCCCAGATTCCTGCAAACGCGATCATGAGCAGCAACACAACAAATCTTCGACTACCAAAATAGTCGGCTGTTTCTTTCCAAAAAACAGCTCCCATTATCTTTCCTCACTAAAATATCGTAAATATATTTCTTCCAGAACAGAATCAGCACTGCGCAACGTCAAAACCGTGCCCGCATTGGAAATAACCGATGATGCTAATTCTTTCTTTACTCCGCGGCTGCATTCAACGGTGAGCATATTCCCGTTTGAAGTAACCTTACGAACCCCAGACAAAGCTGACAAGGAGTTTATTATCTCAGGAGTTGACTTTTCCAACTCCAAATCTACAACAATATCCTCACCACCCATAACTTTCTGAGACAATTCATCCACGTTTCCCTGCATAACTGCCTTTCCATTAGACATAATAGCCACCCTACTACAAATTCGTTGCACATAATGTAATTGGTGTGATGACAAAACAACCGTTATTTTATGTTCTTGGCTCATCTTACGAATAATTTCAAGCAATTCGGGAACAGAGGCAGGGTCAATACCCTGTGTGGGTTCGTCAAGAATGACAACTTTCGGTCTTTTGAGTAAGACATCAGCTATACCCAATCTTTGACGCATACCGCGCGAATACTGCCGGACTGGTTGTTTTGCCCTGTCTATCAAGCCAACATCCTCTAACACTTGCTTTATACGCCGACTAGACTCTTCACCATTTATTTTATTTAAACTAGCTGTGTAGCGAAGATTATCTTCAGCCGATAATTCTCCATAAAACCCCACATTCTCAGGCAGATAACCTGTTATACGTTTTACCGATAGAGGATTCCTTGTGCAGTCATACCCATAAATAGTTGCTGATCCATTGGTAGGAGACGTTAAACCAAGAAGCATAAGAATAGTAGTGGTTTTTCCTGCCCCATTCGGACCCAAGAACCCAAAGACTTCGCCTTGCTCAATACTCAAATCAAGCTTATCAACAGCCGTAAATTCTCCGTACTGCTTAGTCAAACTAGTAGTTTTGATTACTTCGGTCATCTTCGTCCAAGACGCAAGAACAGTGCACCTATGACAAGCGCAACCAGTATCAGGACACTAATTCCCACCCATCCAAATGTAGAGGATTTCAGAACTGTTATCCGAAAGTCTGCCGTATCAACAGCCTGTAGTGAAGATCCAACCATTTTGATTGAATAGTCTCCCGGAAGGGTATCTTCAGCAGCACTAATGGAAGCAGTTATTTCTATCGCCTCCTGAGATTCCAAACGAGGAATCAAATTGTGGTCAAAGTCTACTACCCAACCCTCTGGGGATTGATTTAGCAAGCGAATGTTGTCCAAGGGTGAAGTTCCAGAATTAAATACTACGAGTTTTAGATCAGTACTCTCACCTATAATCACCGTTGAATTAAGACGGCCACTCATAGTAGTTACAGTCAATTCTGGCGAACCTGTTAATTCTACTTGGACGGGTTTAGTAATCTGTCCAAGGTCTTTGTTACTAGCTCCCAATACTATCGGGTAACTACCAGGAGCGGCACTCAGCGGAGGCTGCACCAGTACCTGAAGTCTAGTGCTACCATTTGCCTCTATACTAATAGAAGCAATCTGAGTGTCCTCAAACGAAGGTTTGAAAAAGGCCTGCCACCCTTCTGGGACCTCAACGCGTAAGTCAAAATCATGTTCATCTGTACTCTTATTGCTCAACTCAGCGTTAAAAGTAAAACTCTCCCCAACAGGACCCGTTAAAGTGGTGTACCTAGGTTCCAGCGTAAATAAATCCTCAGTGGTTGTTTCAGGTCGGGTAATTGATACCACATACTCAATTTTATCGATTTCTTGACCAGCTCCATCAAAATATCCTGTAAGGAATTTATAAGTACCTGATGTAGCTTCTTGGGGCACAAAAAAGTGGAAACTCAAATCTTCAGACACTGCTCCAGGAGCTAATTCCATAGTGTCTATTCGCAGTTGCTTATATCGATTAAAGACACTAGCCTGCCATTCCTTAAACGGACCTGAAATAAGACGAATTTCAACAGTCTGAATTGTCTCACTATTATTTGTTACTTCAACTCCCAAGTCGTAAGAGAAGGAACGGGGTGGATCTATACCAATGTTTGTAAGAGGGGAATTAACCTCTATATCAGCCACAGAGGCAAATATTGCTTGGGGCATAAGGCAACTAATCACTACAAGGGCAGTGTAAAGTAATCCTCTTCTGTACATTATCGTAACCCCTCCATAATCAAGAAAGATATTCAGGTGCGCTATCTATTAAGAAACAGGGTGCCACAAGGCTCACGAGCTTCTACAAAAGCCCAGAGTGTGACAAAATAATCAAAGTTATTATCAATCAAACGGTCGTCATTATACCGTAGCAAGGCAGGGTTAGTCTATCTGTCTTGCATATACATAAATATACGGTAGAATATCCCTTACGTCCTTTACCAAAAAATTCTTATTCAGTTAATCTCGAGGAGATCTCAATGCCAGTAAATATCATCGTGGCTATAAAGCAAGTGATGGATCCAGAAATGCCACCGTCAGCTTTTACAATATCAGAGAATGCTAAAGAAGTTGTATCCCCGGGGAATATCCCCCCAGTCATAAACGGTTACGATGAACAAGCTATCGAAGCAGCTCTGCGCATCAAAGAAACAGTAGGCGAAGCTACTATAACGGTTGTCTCTATTGGATCCAATTTCTCTTTAGACGTAATGAAAAAACCACTTTCTATGGGGGCTGACGAATTAATTCTGGTAGATACGGGTGATATTGGTAACGATCCAGACAGTAATATTGCTGCATGCCTTTTAACAGCCGCTATTAGGAAAATTGGTTCTTTCGATCTCATACTGTGCGGCAGACAAGCGTCTGACTGGGACAATGCCCAAGTTCCAGTTGGTGTGGCATCAATGCTCAAAATACCCGTAATTACGGTAGGTAGAAAAGTAGATATAACGGGTGAAAATGTTCGAGTAGAAAGAGTTCTCCCGAACGGATATGAACTAGTTGAAAGCAATTTACCAGCAGTAGTCACCTTAAGTAGCGAACTGGGAGAGCCAAGATATCCCACCTTAAGAGGAATTATGGCTGCAACTAAAAAACAACCAATATCATGGTCTCTTAATGACCTATCCATCGATGAAGGTCTTCCGAGTTCTAATCTCACAATCAATACAATAACCACCCCTGAAAAGCAAAACGAATGCACAATCGTAGAAGGGGAAAATGGGCAAGAAGCTGGTAAAAATCTAGCTCTCAGGCTTCGTGAAGCTAAGCTTATCTGAATATATAACCATAATTTCTTCTTAGGAGTAATTTAGCATGGCCAATTGTCAAAATATCTTAGTTATTGGAGAACTAGCGGACGGGTCTTTAAGTTCAACCACCAAAGAGTTGTTAACATTAGGAAGAAAACTTGCTGATTCCCTTCAGGAAGACCTGAATGTGGTTCTCCTTGGTGAAAATCTTTCCCAATACACAAGTGAACTACTTTTTTTTGGTGCTGATACTATTTATCTGGCACAGCATAGCTTACTAGCAAATTATCAAGATGATCTCTACGTCGAAGCGATTAACCAGCTAGCCGCCAGTACAAATCCAAGAAGTATTCTCTTAGGAAAAACTCTTACTGGTAAAGAACTAGGACCGAGGCTAGCCTTCAAACTTGGAACCAGTCTTCTACAAGATTGCATCCATCTGGCAATAGACAACAACAAGAACCTTGTTGGCAAACGACCCATATACGGCGGAAACGCCTTAGCTGAAATAACCCACATAGGTGCACCACAGTTAGCCACAGTTAGACCAAAAACAATCGAGGTTAGCACCCAAGAACAAAAAGGCAAGGGAGGCATTAGCGAATACATTCCGGAACTTAGTGATTCCATGATCCAAGCCCATACAATCGAAACAGTGGACGAACCTGTTACAGGAGTCCGGTTGGAAGACGCGCGGATCGTCGTTAGTGGAGGACGTGGGTTAGGGGGTCCTGAGCCTTTTAGAGACCTTGAAGGTTTAGCGAGTTTATTGGGTGGCGCCACTGGGGCATCACGAGCTGCCTGTGATGCCGGCTGGATACCCTCGAGTTACCAAGTAGGACTCACGGGCAAAACAATCACGCCAGATTTATACATAACGGTAGGAATATCTGGAGCTAGCCAACATATGGCTGGATGCAGCGGTGCTAAAACGATAGTGTCAATCAACAAAGACTCAGAAGCTAATATCTTTAAAGATTCTGCGTTCGGAGTAGTGGGAGACTGGAAAGAAGTTTTACCTGGGTTCATTGATCAGATCAAAGCCATGACAAACGAATCTTAGGCAGAGAGCCTACTAACTATCTGCCTCTAGCTGTAGTGTTAAGTGTTATCTTTCTCAGATTCCACTATCTTATCGGTCAGATGACTAGGCACTTCATCGTATCTTAGGAATTCAAGAGAAAACGAGCCCCTTCCTTGACTCAGGGATCTTAAATCAGTCGAGTAGTGTAGTACCTCGGCCTGAGGGACCTCTGCCTCAATTTCAGTAACACCAGACTCAGGGTTCATACCAAGGATTTTTGCCCTTTTACCATTTAAATCACCTATGACATCTCCCGTAAATGAATCAGGGACTTTGACATTGAGCGCAACAACAGGCTCAAGAAGGAGAGGGGCAGCATCCTCTAATCCCTTGCGAAGGGCATAGGATCCTGCTATTTCAAAAGCCATTCCTGATGAATCAACAGGATGGTAACTTCCGTCTAGTAAAGTTACTTTGACATCAACTACCGGACATCCAGAAAGAGATCCTTTTTGGAGTGACTTTACTACACCTTTTTCAACTGCAGGAAAATATTCTTTTGGTACATTGCCACCAACAACTTTTTGTCCAAATTCAAAACCATTACCTCTAATCACGGGTTCCAATCCCAAAACTACATGTCCATATTGTCCATGACCGCCAGATTGCTTTTTATGTTTGTATTCAACTTTCGTAGATTTACTTATTGTTTCCTTGTATGCAACCTTTGGATCTGCCAAACTAAGTTCCACTCCAAACTTTCGACCTGCCTTTTCAGACAATACTGTAACGTGTGTATCACCTACCCCGTATAGCACAATTTGACCTGTACTTTGATCTTGACTTACCAGCATTGTAGGATCTTCTTCTGACAATCTATTCAAGGCGGTAGACATCTTATCAACGTCAGCTTTATTCTTAGGACTGACCGCCACAGAATAATAAGGCGTAGGAAATTCAATGGGATTAACAGTCAGTGAAGAGTCCTTTAAGCCCAGTGTGTCCCCCGTACGAGTGGCAGCCAATTTTGCAACTGCACAAATGTCTCCAGCTCCTACTTCATTAGTCTGCTCTTGTGATTTCCCAAAAGGTATTAGTACTTGTCCAATTCTCTCAGCTTGGCCTTTATTAATATTCCAAATCTCCTGCCCACCTTTTAATATTCCCCTGTGAACTCTAAGATATGACAATTTACCAACAAATGGATCAGCCATGGTTTTAAAAACACTGGCAAGCAATGGTTCAAATTCTGTACATTTTATTTCAATCTGCTCGCTAGTCTTGGAATCTTTTCCAGTCAAAGAGGGGACTGATACAGGAGAAGGGAAATAACTTACCAAAATATCCAGTAAATTATTAACTCCAATATTTTGCGTGGCTGACCCAGCTAAAACAGGCACGAGATTCCCAGAAGCAATTCCTCGTGTAATCCCTTCTTTGATCTCGCCTTCAGACAATTCACCGTTCTCTAAGTACTTATCACTCAAGGCATCATCAGATTCAGCTACAACCTCCATCAATCTTTCCTTATAATCAGATACCTGATCTTCCATTGAAGAAGGGATCTTGTCTGCACCCAACAAATCAACAACACCTTCAAAAGATGACTCAGCGCCCACAGGTAATACCAAAGGTACACACTGCCTACCAAACTTGGCGTTTAGTCCGTCCAATACCTTGTGGAAATCAGCGTTTTCTCTGTCCATTTTATTAATAAAAATGGCTGACGGTTTTTTCCCATTTCGAATGCTATCCCAAACTTGCTCAGTTCCTGCTTCAAGACCAGCGACAGCTGATACTACCATGACTATGCCATCAGCCGCACGCATGCCTGATATAAGTTCTCCAATATAATCTGCATAACCCGGTGTATCCAATACATTTAATTTGAAACCATTCCAATCAAATGGGAAAACGGTCGTCTGAATACTTGTTTTTCTTTTTGTTTCTTCTTGTTCATAATCTGAAGCGGTATTACCTTCTTCAACGTTGCCAATTCTAGTAATTATTTTAGTGTTAAAAAGCATCGCCTCTACTATGGAGGTCTTGCCTGTACCTGAATGAGAAGCTAAAGCAATATTGCGAATTTTATCGGCACTGTATTTATTCATATTCAAACTACTCCCTAAGGCAACGTAGGAACCTAACCCTAACAAAATGCCATACCTAAAGCAATGGTAAAATATGCCACATAGGTTTTAGTAGACTCTATTAAACCACTCTAATCAGTCACCTTGAAAAGTTAGACTCATGAAAACCAAAAGGGTTATTTTAATATTTATGACACTGGTCCTGATGGTTATCACCTCACACGACAATTTTGTGATGACACCGACGAAATCTCTTTCTTCGCAACATCGTTTTAGCATCATTGAATGGGAAATCAATAATATTGGTAGTAAATTATGGAACAAGCTATCAAATAGTTCACACAAGTTCCAGGACAACGGCATTCCCCCAGAATTCACTGACTTTATGTGTTTACAACAAGAAGTGAGGTCTCTTTACACAAAAACAAAGTACGAAATTGCAAAAAATGGGCCTACCCAACAGACTACACATAATCACCTAAATGAGTTGAATAAGTTACAAGATAAACAACATGAGCTAGACCTCTTTATCGAAGGCTTTTTAGAAGAGATAGTTGAAGATGCTATTTCTTCTCACGGAATAGGATATAAAATAGGGTCCCTACACTTTCCTCCCGTTGCCATTAGTTTTTCTCCACTCCCCAAACTTTTGGTCACATCACCAAGATCAAACATTTTGAGGCTTGAAAATGTTTTACTATCCCCAGATATAAGTGCAGCAGAAATCATAGCACTAGAGAATTCAATAGAAACGAGTAGTGACTTATCAGTCATAGTAGTTGATATTGGAGGGATAGCGACATATCCCGCAATGATCTCTTCGGTGTCATCTATCTCACATACATTAAATTTAATTAGTCACGAATGGCTTCATCACTTTCTTGCTTTTAGGCCACTTGGACAGCATATGCTGAAATCCAACGAAATGAATGAATTAAATGAAACACTTGCAAATATTTTTGGAGGAAGAATATCAAAAGAGCTAATGGCTAAATACAGCCACGACTTAAACATGACAACATGTGCAATTAAGACTACTAACCAGTCTAGCTCATTTGATTTTAGGCTAGAAATGAAGCTAATCCGCAATAAGGTTGATGATCTTCTACAAGCAGGTCAGGTCGATCAAGCAGAAGAATTTATGGAAAATAAGCGGCTGTTCCTAATAAGTAAGGGTTATCCTATCAGGAAACTAAACCAAGCGTACTTTGCCTTTCACGGCACCTATACAGATCATCCAGCTGCAGTCAGCGATACCTTTAATAAATTAGTTAAACTACAAGACAGCTATCCCACCTTTAGAGAATTTATCTGGGCAGTTTCTGGAATATCTAGTTATCAAGAATTCTTACACTTAGTTGATAGTACCCAGACACAGAATCCGTAGACTTAAATGGAGTTTCACCTAATCCCACAAGTACTAAAAGGATTTATTAAACCTTGACCAGCCAGAAATGGACTACTATATTAGGAGCTATACTCCTAATATAGCTTCATAGGATAAAAGTATGGAAATTATTTTAGCGTCACCCCGAGGTTTTTGTGCGGGTGTGGTGAGGGCTATTGACATAGTGAATATGTGTATCGATAAATTCGGTACACCTATATACGTCAGGCATGAGATAGTTCACAATCCACATGTAGTCAATGAACTGAAAGAAAGAGGGGCAATCTTTGTTGATGAACTCTCCGATATTCCGCCTGACTCGACTGTTATATTTAGTGCCCATGGCGTTTCTCCTGCTGTCTGGGATGAAGCTCGAAAGAAAAACCTTCATATAATCGACGCCACCTGCCCACTGGTCACAAAAGTTCACTCCGAATCAATTAAATATAAAAAACAAGGATATTCCATTATTCTTATCGGCCATGAAGGGCATGATGAAGTAATTGGCACTATGGGAGAAGCTCCAGATCAAACTTATTTAATAGAGTCAGAAAGTCAAGTTAATCAGTTAAAGGTCGAACATCCAGAAAAAACAATTGCCTTAACTCAAACAACCCTTAGCGTCGAAGATACCAAAGACATTATTTCCTCTCTAAAAGTAAAGTTTCCCAATCTGGTTGCTAGAAATGATATTTGCTATGCAACTTCTAATCGGCAGGAGGCAGTAAAACAACTTGCAAGTCAAGTAGACATGGTTCTGGTAATTGGTGCCACCAACAGTTCAAACTGTGCCCGATTAAGAGAAGTAGCAGAAAACTGTGGTATTCCAGCTTATTTGATTGACGGTCCAGAAGCTATTAACCCATCCTGGCTTGATAACTACGACAAAATCGGAGTTACATCTGGGGCCTCCACTCCGGAACAACTAATTGATGCCGTGATTACTAAATGTAACCCAGCAAAAGTTTCCACTTTGGAAACAAAAAAAGAAAATGTCAGCTTTGTCCTACCCAAGGAACTGCGTAACTAGAACCTATCAAAAACACCATTTGCGTTGCTGTTACCTCAATCAATATTCCAAGACCAAGTTACAGGCATTGAATGATCGACTTAGTAGCTTTCACTGTACCATCGCTTGGACAACCCTGACCATCCAACTTGAACTTCCCAGATCGTAACGATGAGCAGATAGCGTCATAAAGTTTATTTCTAGCATCCAATTCGCCAAGTTTTTCGAAAATCAATTCCAAACAACGAATTTGTGACAATGGATTTGCTAGATTTTTACCAGCTATGTCTGGAGCCGTTCCATGGATTGGTTCAAAGTAAGCCGCAGTATGACCATAATTTCCAGAATGACATAACCCAATTCCTCCTACCGTAGCTCCTCCCAGATCACTTAGTAAATCTCCTAAGAAATTTTCCATTACTAAAACGTCAAACTTCTCTGGAGATAACACCATCGCTTGGGCACACGCATCGGAGTAAATATATTCCAAAGTTATCTCGGGAAATTCTGAGCTAACCTCTGTTACAATTTTCCTGAAAAAAGCCATTGTCCTCAAAACATTGCTTTTATCAACGCAAGTCACAGTAGCTGTGTTACTAGAACGGTTCAAGGAACGCTCCATAGCCAATTTAAATGCGAACCTAGCAATCCGTTCGACACCGTCCCTTGTAAGCATCAGAATATCATTCATCACTCTATCATTTCCAATCCCCTTACCCCTAGAGGCATATAATCCCTCGGTGTTTTCTCGCACGATAACATAGTCTATATCTTCCGATTGTCTTCCCCTAACTCCTTGAATAGTAGGCAATAAAGTAATGGGACGGACATTTGCAAATAAATCTAAGCCATTTCTGAGAATACCACTTATAGAACTGGCTTCCGTTCCGTCAGCTAAACGAAGACTGGGATCCCCAACTGGTCCTTTTAGTATCGCGTCAAATTCACTGGCCTGCATCAGGGATTTTTCCGAAAACGCGTAACCTTCTCTTTTAAAAAGACCTGCTCCTCCTTCGTGAACCTCTATATCAAACTGAAAACCACCCACAGCTTTTTCAACGGCTTGCAGAACATCCAATGCAGACTCAATAAGTTCTGGTCCAATTCCATCACCTTCAATTACCATTAACCGGTATTTACGTATCTGCACGACTACCTCCTAATTATCAACAAATAACTCTTGGACTATTTGGGATGAGTGGCCACTACATGGGTTTCTATACCACCTCGTTCGTTAAACCATGCCTCAACTACCATAAAGGTTGGATTGATTAACCTTATTAAATCCTCCAAAATCTGGTTAACTACTTCTTCTTGTAATATGCCAACATTACGAAAGGATGTCAGGTAGTACTTAAGAGACTTTAATTCTATTAAAGATGCTTGCGGACCATATTCAATTCTCAATCGAGCGAAATCAGGTAAATTAGTCCAAGGACATACTGAGGTGAATTCTTCAGTTGTATATGTCACTTTAGAATTAGAGTTCGGAAAAGTGAATGGGATTGGCTCTAAAAGTTCAGGTTGTATTTTCCCTGCATCTTGCCACTCGTTGCTTTGATCTTGTTGAGCAGAACTCATTATGATGTCTCACTTTCACAGACTGAATTTGAACCGATGACTTTTAACTTCTTTAGGGGACTCTTGTTGCACCAAGTCTACCATGCTATGCTCCATCCAAACTACTCAAATCATGTGAAGCGAGTGTGCTATGAGAACAAACAGGGTTAAACAACTAATGGACCGAAACCAAATAGCATTTGGGACCTACGTTAGTTTATGTGATCCCAAAATTGTTGAATTACTAGGAGTCGCTGGTTTCGATGCAGCATTTATTGATATGGAACATACGACCTTTAGTTTAGAACAGGTTGAGAACATGATTCGAGCATGCGAAATATCAGGAATCACATCGCTTATTAGAACTCCTGGAAACGATTCACATCTCATACTCCGTTTACTAGATGCAGGTGCGCAAGGTATTCAAATTCCTCACGTTCGCAATCAACAGGAGGCCATTCAAGCGCGTAATGCCACCAAATACCCTCCTTTAGGAACGCGAGGGGCCATATCGACATCTAGGGCAGCCGATTATGGTGCAGTGGCATGGAGAGACCACACCGAAACTTCCAATGCAAATATTTTGTTGTCTCTTATGATCGAAGATAAAGAAGGGCTGGAAAACTTAGAAGCAATCGCATCAGTCGATGGTGTTGATTTGATAGCAATGGGTCCAAGTGATCTGTCAGAGTCGCTAGGACTTACTGAACCAAATCATCCACAACTCTGGGAAGAAATTGGGAAGATAGCTTCAACTTTAAATACTCTAGGAAGAGCAAAATTAGCGTTAACTCATGGGCATCCGACTCTCACTGCTGATATCCAGCAACTAATGGACTGGAATGT
>Ga0310344_10002440_pt1 | contig 13955 bp, 17 predicted proteins | sample HC15DNA20200_MG_FD_203801 | JGI IMG/M metagenome (GOLD analysis project Ga0310344, IMG submission 203801) | Marine microbial communities from station ALOHA, North Pacific Subtropical Gyre - HC15-DNA-20-200_MG | ecosystem: Environmental > Aquatic > Marine > Oceanic | place: Pacific Ocean: North... | reverse complement strand
ATATGCGCCGTACCGATTCCTACGCCGCGCGAGACTCCGACTCCATGTAGTGTGTAGGTCACTTACAGCTCTCCGAATCCATCACGAACTAGCTCCACTAGATCCCTCAACACCACTTCTTCCTCGGGACCGTGAACCGTAATCTCGATCACAGTTCCTTGGGTTGCCGCTAACATCATCACACCAATAATGCTTTTTCCGTCGATCTTCTTTTCGCCACGTGAAACTTCTATACCACACGGAGAACTCACAGCCACCTCAACAAATTTTGCTGCAGCCCTGGCGTGTAGCCCGAGGCGATTCACAATTTGAACTTTACAAGTACCCACAATGTATATGCTAGTCTAGGATCCATGCCGTGAGAAACACAAAGACAATCAGTATCTCAACGAACCTGTAATTTAAAGATTGAAAATCTGCAAGTTCCCTTAGGATAAGATCCTATCGGGCGCTCCATTGTGTAAAATACTCACAAGATGCATCTTTCCTCAACTATCTCGATGAACAAGCAGAATTCGATGCTCTGATTCAAAATGCCCGGCAACGAGTTCCGCGACGAACACTGATCGATGCCGTCCACCTGTACAACCCATTGCTATAGTCAGGTAACTACGATTTTGTTTTTCGAATGCGGGGATCCACTGTTCTAAAAAGTTAACAATATCGAAAATCATCTTATTGACCGCAGGTTCACGATGCAGAAAATCCTGGACCGCCTGATCGCGACCAGTAAGTTCTCTCAGGGTCGGGTCCCAGTATGGGTTTGGCAGGCACCGAAGATCGAACACGAAATCTGAGTCCGATGGAACACCACCCTTATAACCGAACGAGCTCACCTGAAGCGACAAGTCATCTTTAGTTCGCCGAGCAACGCGCTCCGCTACGATAGCTCTGAATTCATGGACATGCGTGCGTGTAGTATCGACCCGCAAATCTGCGCGGTCAGATAATTCCGCCATTACTATCCGCTCTTGAGCAATTGCTTGCCCCAACGACTGATCGCCCGATGAAAGCGGGTGCCGGCGTCGGGTTTCGCTAAATCGGTTGATCAAAGCTTGGTCATCAGCCTCTATATAGGTGAGTTCAAGTTCGAAATCCATGTCTGCCAACGCGTCGAGGGTCTGGGGGAACTGTGACAGATCCGCTGGCGGGTTACGCGCATCAATTCCTACGGCTAATTGTCGATAATTTGGTAAATTTCCTCTATCGATAAATTCTGCAAATTCCCACAGCAGAGCAGCGGGTAAATTATCAATACAATAAAATCCCGCATCCTCCAACGCATTTAGAGCAACCGATTTCCCCGCACCCGACAATCCTGTAACGATTACAAAACGTCTTGTGCTCATTTCTCAACTAGGCAGTGACTAAGAGTGAATGAACGGTCTGAGTAGTTGTCAGCATCCGCAACCTGCCGACCAATATCTCGTTACTGAAGGTTTTTGCGAGACTCGCCAACATTGTTAAATGTGTATCGGTCGCCTCTTGCGGCACAAATAGGGCAAAAAACAAATCTACCGGTTGCCCGTCAATAGCATCGAAATCTAGGGCTGATTCGGTCCTTAGAAAAGCACCTATGGCGGTAGATAAGTGTTTGATACGCCCGTGCGGGATAGCGATTCCATTCCCAAGACCTGTACTTCCCAGTCGCTCTCGCGAAACCAAACCATCAAACGCTTGCACGGGTGTCAGATCGGGTAGGCCGAGGGTAACGAGGCGTGCCAATTCTTCCAAAACAGCTTTCTTGCTAGTGGCATCAACTCCGATTGCGACGCGTTCGACGGATAGGATATCGCGTATCTGCATTATTTTGCGACAATCGTAACTCGTGTTTTTACTGCTATTTTATACCACCTTTACGTCGATGATAATCTGTAAATTTTTCTTTATGCTTGCAAACCTGACGATCAAGTTTATCTACCATCGCATCAATCGCAGCATACATATAACTATGTTCGCTTTCTGCATGGATCTTACTACCGCTGAGTTGTAAGGTGGTCTCAGCTTTATGCCTTTGTTTCGCAACATCCAAAACGACATGGACATCGATGACTTGATCGAAATGGCGCTCTACCCGCCCCATCTTGTTGTTTATATATCCCTTCAACGATTGAGAAATTTCAACATTATGTCCCGTTATACTAACCTGCATCGCAACCTCCACTGTGAATTTGGCGGCAAAACACTACTTCTGACACCGCGTATGGATAGGAATAATCGGCCGGAGTAGATCGAGCTCTGGATTGTTTAAATCTACTTTTTTTACACATTGAGCTGGAATCGAAAACTATTTTTTATCAAAGTTGTCTACGTGCACTTGAAGGAGGGATCTGCATTGCTTCCCTATACTTTGCCACCGTTCGACGAGCAACATTTACCCCTTGGTCAGATAACAGGGTGGCAATTTTGCTATCACTAAGGGGTTTTTCACTATTTTCTGCAGAGATTAATTTTCTCATAACCGCGCGAATCGCAGTCGACGAAGCATCGCTACCATAGGTAGTGGCGACGTGACTAGAGAAAAAATACTTAAGCTCGTATATACCCCGTTCAGTATGCATATATTTTCGGGTGGTGATCCGAGAAACGGTCGATTCATGCATTCCCACTGCTTGGGAAATATCTTGTAGCACCAGCGGTCTCATCGCTTCGTCACCATCCCTAAGAAATTCCTGTTGGCGCTCTACGATCGCTGTCGCGACCCTAAGCAAAGTTTTACTCCGGGACTGAATGCTCTTTATAAACCATTTAGCCTCCTGTAAATGCGACTTCAAAGTGTTGTTGTCAGCACTGTTATCCGCACGTTTAATCATACTTGCATAATATCGATTTACCCGTATCTGTGGCAGCGCCTCAGAATTTAGCTCCACTTTCCAGTAGTCTTTTTCCTTGCGCACATAAACGTCTGGCACGACATATTCCGGGGGTTCTTCGTTAAAGACTGCACCGGGCCTTGGATTCAGTGATTGAATTAAATCCAACACAAGCCGCAACTCATCTTGTGATAGCTTGAGACTACGCATGACCAGTCCGTAATCGCGTGAAGCCAAAACATCTAAGTGTTGTGTGCAAACCTGTTTGGCCTCTTTTAGCCACGGGACCGTCAGGTCAAGCTGTTCAAGTTGCAAAAGTAGACATTCACGCAGATCTCTTGCGGCAATACCAGCAGGATCTAAACCTTGTACCTGCTTTAAAACTGCCGCTACCTCATCCACTTCGATTTGAATTTCATCGTACCCATTAACAGTTTCGCACACGACCGTAAGATCAGACTCTAAATACCCATTCTCGTTGAGCATATCTATGATCGCAAACGCAATCGCTCGATCGATGTCGGTCAACGAAAGCAAATTCAACTGCCAAAGTAAATGTCCACGTAAGGTTTCATCTGTAGTGCGAAGAACCTCAAACTCCGACTGATCATTGCTCCGAGGAACCATCCCACCAGCCGATATCGCGCCATCGTAGATTTCTTCCCAGCAGTTAGAGGTAGAAGTTTCTTCAGTCACAACACTAACAAGATCGGTATCGGCTTCGTCATCGAAAATTTGATTGTCTTCTACTTCGACCGTGGAATCGTAAGCGTCATTCAAGCTGGTGCGCTCATCTAGTTCGAGCATCATATTCGAGTCAAGAGCGTCCTGAACTGCGACACTCAATTCAACCGATGACAACTGCAATAGTCGTATGGCTTGTTGCAGCTGAGGGGTCATCGTTTGGGACTGACCTAACTTTAATCGGGTCGACTGCTTCATATATTCGTAAACGCAAGACCACCTTGCCAAAATTCTCAACCTCAAAATAGTCAAGATATAGTTTAGTCTGGACTCGTTCGCAAACACTCCGCCATAACGACATTGCTTTGATCCCAGCACAGATAATCAACGAAAGGAACGACCAATGCCTGAGAAGTTTAGTCAAATAACTTATAGATTAGGGTTCAGAGCGTAAAATCGTCCCCCAAATAAACCTCTCGCACGTGTTCATCTAATAAGATCTGATCAGAAGTCCCTTCCGCAATTATTTTACCCTCATTGACAATGTAAGCCCGGTCACAAATGCCTAACGTTTCCCGAACGTTATGGTCAGTAATCAAGACGCCGATCCCTAATTGACTGAGATGCTGAATAATTCGCTGAATGTCTCCAACGGAAATCGGATCAACCCCCGCAAATGGCTCGTCTAAAAGTACGAATTCGGGCTGGCTAGCGAGAGCGCGAGCTATTTCCACACGACGTCGTTCTCCACCAGACAAAGACATGCCGAGATTGTTTTTGATGTGCTCGATATTAAATTCTCTTAGTAGAGCATCGAGTCTCCTGGTTCGTTGTTCGAAGGTAAGTTTTGGAACGATTTCAAGTACCGCGGCGATATTTTGTTCAACCGTAAGTTTGCGAAACACCGAAGCCTCTTGCGGCAAATATCCGAGGCCATGACGCGCACGAAGGTCCATAGGAAGGCGCGTTAAATCTTCGTTGTTAAGATATATTGACCCGCCCTCACTGGCAACAAGTCCGACTATCATATAAAAACTTGTGGTTTTCCCTGCACCGTTCGGACCAAGCAGACCAATGACCTCCCCACCTTCAACGGTCAGACTAACATCCTGGACCACTCGTCGTGATTTATAGGTCTTAGATAAGTGTCTAACAGTCAGGACACTCAAATCTTTTCTCCTGAGTAAATATCAGAACTACAGTGCCCCACAGTCAGAGTCAATCCCCTTGGGACCACACGACGTTTCAAGCTTTTTTCTCTTTGGGGGAATGATAATGCGCACGCGTTTCCGCGCCGATACGTCGCTGGGAGTATCCGCAATTTTCCGCGATCCGCGGGCGGTAATAATACTTTTACCAGTGTCGTAGTTGATTCTGTCACCTTCAAACAGACGCTTCCCTTGGGTTAAACGTGCTTTTTGAATTAGATGTAGCAAATTCTTTTGTGCGTGATATTCGATTAACAAACCTTCACCCTCGACGTCTTCTCCATTGTCAGGAGTTTGTTTGAAATAGGCCGGTCGTCCTTCGATATAAACCTCCTCGAGGTCCCGTTCTTCGGAGAAATTAACCTTTAGTTTGTCACCAGTCATCTTAATTGAACCTTGGATAACCACCACGTTACCAACGTAGATAGTTTTCCCTTCTTGATCGTCCAGTTCAGCGAAATCGGCTTGGATCTCTATGGGTTGGTCTGAATCGGTCGCCAAAGCGCTAGCCTCTGAGGCCAACAATACACCCATAAACAGAAGACTAAATCTCCGGATTGACTTCATGGCGGCTTCTCACCTGTTTCAATAGCTCTAACCTATCATGCGCGAAATTTGCACGCATACCGATCGTCCTAGAGATCGTTGCCTTACTCGTAATCGTGGCTGGATCGTCTGTTTCAGCATATTGTTCCTGCGGCAAGACGCGTAATTCTGAAGTTATTACTTCGAATTCTCGGTTCCCAGTTTCATCTAACCGCCAGATCTCAACCTCACCGTGTAGCAAAACGACCTCGCTACCGGAACTGACCCACCCCCTCTCAGCAATTACATACCAAGGATCGGATCTACCATTGTAGATTTCCATTCTAGGCCGATCCAATTCTGTCGTATCATCGTCTGGGAAATGTGTTACTAGATCCGCATATAAAACATTCTTTAGCGCTCCATTCTCATCTAGCGTATTGCGCACCATATCTTCTATATAGTAGTCAGGTTCGTGCACCTGATTTGGCACAACGTGCCCTTGAGTTTCATCGAGCTGTCGCCACAGCCAAAACGTCAGAGCTCCAAATGTCACGAATCCCAGTGCGCTACCCCATGATGTTGTCATTGTCCTTGGGATCCGAAATTCTTGATCGCCGTACTGAGGTTTCCTTGTGCCGCAAGGATCATTTCGCAAACCTCCCTCACTGCTCCTGCTCCACCCTTTGCCTTGGTCTTCCAAGCCGCGTGTTTGATTAGCTCTGAGTGGGCGTCTGCGACCGCCACAGATAATCCGACCCTCATCATCACAGGCAAATCCGGCAAGTCATCTCCAACGTAGCATACAGTACTTGCGTCAACGTTAAGGTCGTCTAATAGTTTATCTAAGGCTTGCTCCTTGTCACTTTGTCCCTGCAGAACGTGTTCAATTCCAAGTGCCGCCATCCGCTCCGTCACGACAGTAGATTCACGCCCAGTGATAATCGCAAGCTCCACCCCGGTAGAACGCAACATAACGAGACCGAGGCCGTCACGTACATGGAAATTTTTAAACTCTTGACCATTTGGTCCGAGTATTAATCCCCCGTCGGTTAAAACACCGTCAACGTCAAAAATCGCGAGCTTCACCACCGCAGCAAGATCCGAAACGCTAGCGCACATTTCCATACTTAAAAAACGCGAGACCTGAGAAGATCATGCATATTTAAAACACCGACTAGTCGTCTTTCGTCATCAACTACTACCAAAGCATTAAATTTACCGTCTTGCATGATGCTTAAAGCTTCGGCGGCAAGTATGTCGGCAGCAACTGTCGTACAGTCAGAATTCATTACTGACCCAATGGGGGTCGTATTAATATCGACCTTCTGGTCTAGCACGCGACGCAAATCTCCGTCGGTAAAAATACCTAAAAGATGGCTTTCGGCATCAATCACCGCTGTCATACCTAGTCCTTTACTGGTCATCTCCGCCAAAGCGTCGCCTATGCTAAGTTCATGCCCAACGGTCGGCATCTCAGACCCAGTATGTAATACGTCGCTTATCTTCAAGAGTAAGCGTCGACCGAGTGCTCCTCCAGGATGAGATAGTGCGAAATCCTCCTCGGTAAAACCTCGAGCCTGAAGCATCGCAATTGCTAACGCGTCGCCCATCGCTAACGCAGCCGCAGTACTTGAGGTAGGCGCGAGCCCTAGTGGACAGGCTTCCTCTCTCACCGCCACATTGAGGTGGACGGTCGCTTGCACAGCAAGCGTTGAATTAGCATCGCCGGTCATAGCGATTAATGGGATCCCGAGTCTACGGATAAGCGGGATCAAAATGACTAATTCATCTGTTTCCCCAGAGTTTGACAGCGCTAGAACGACATCGTCTGTCGTAATCATACCCATATCGCCATGGCTGGCTTCCCCTGGATGGACAAAAAACGCAGGCGAACCAGTGCTGGCCAAAGTTGCAGCAATCTTTCCACCAATGTGGCCAGATTTCCCCATTCCCAAAACCACGATCCGACCTTTGCAAGCCAACATAAATTGCGCACCTTTTTCGAACTCGTCATCGAGGGCATCAACTAAGTCATATATCGCCCGGGATTCAATTTCGAGTACCGCTCTACCTAGGGAAAGTAGGCGACCAGGGTTTGAAGTTTTAGGCTTACTCATAGCTTCTGAATCGGCAAATTAGAATCGCAACGAGGCTAGCTTGTGATGAACAACAGATATTGGTAAGCGGTAAACGCCGACAATAAACCAATCCCTTCGATTCGGTTGATGCGTCCGTTGCCGCGCCGCCCAGCAGCCACTGCCAACAATGCTAAAGTGAAACCAATCATAACTGGAAAGTCGCGTGTCATCGCCGCTGCATTTAAAGGGCTCGGCGACAGTAATCCAGGAACAGCTACAACCCCAAGGATATTAAACATATTGGACCCTATCACGTTACCTAGCGCAATGTCCGGCTCTCCTTTCAAGGCACTTGCAACCGACGCTGCTAACTCTGGAAGGCTCGTCCCGATGGCGACAATGGTCAACCCGATCACTAAATCGCTAACGCCAAAATGCAAGGCAACGGCGATTGCGCCATCAACCAATTCGTTTGACCCAATTAACAGCATACCTAAACCAACAAAAAACCAGGCGGTCGCACGTATATTCGACATACTATTCGCAAGACGCTCTTCCATCTCCTTCCCGAACGTATCGTCGGACTTGTCGTCTAGCCCTAACCATGTGGTGAAGGCGAGTAATCCAATCAGACCAACAAGAAGAACAACCCCATCGGAGAAGCTGAGGTAACCATCCCAACACAAAAACCAGCTTAGTCCAATGCAAATAAACATGATCGGGAATTCACGCAACAAAACACGAGAATGAACTGCGAAAGGCATCACTAAGGCCGTTACTCCAAGCACTAAACCTATGTTCGCAACATTCGATCCAATGGCATTACCAATCGCTAGTGATGGATTACCATTCATCGAAGCAGCGCTAGCAACCAACATTTCCGGCGCCGAAGTAGCAAACCCTACAACAATAAGGCCGACTAAAAGCGGGGATATTCCGAGATTATTGGCTGCCGCAGCTGCCCCCTCGACAAATCGATCCGCACCGAAGGTCAGTAGCACCAGACCAACGATGATAGAGAAATATGCTTCAACCATGGATGATAAACCGGGAATTAGAGAACAATATGCCAGAATCAATCGTGCGCATGCAAAACCTACCCCCCCGCGCGAGTAACGCTATAATTACATCTTACACGTTAGGGAGTTGAGTTATTTCTTATGCGCGCGATGATTTTGGCTGCCGGACGCGGCGAGCGCATGGGGCAACTCACTCGCGACTTACCGAAACCGTTGATTCCCATCGCCGGGAAAGCACTTATAGTCCATCAAATTGAACGCCTGCGTGACACTGGTTTTACCGATTTAGTCATCAATATAGCCTACCGTCTAGAGCAGATCCGAGCACATTTAGGCTCAGGAAAAAAGTTAGGCGTAAAGATCGAGTATTCAACTGAACCGGAGGGCGCACTCGATACCGGCGGTGGTATCGCTGCCGCCGCTACACTTCTAGGGCCCGATCCTTTCCTGGTTGTGAATTGCGACGTTTGGACAAACTTTGATTTCTCCAAATTAAGTTCGCCGCCGGATCAGGCCCACCTTGTCTTGGTACCCAACCCTACCCACAATCCGGACGGTGACTTTTGTCTCTCGGAGGGAAAAATTGTTATCCGAAATAGTCCAAAGTTGACATTCGCTGGGATTGGCGTGTACCGCCCGGAGCTGTTTAGCGGCGACCACCCAGCTCGCTTTTCGTTAGCATATCTATTACGTAATGCAGCGACACGGGGCACCGTATCTGCGGAACTCTACTTAGGTAAGTGGATCGATGTAGGCACTGTCGATAGGCTAAATGAACTAAAAGTACTGCTGCGCAGCGAAAACGGGGCTAGAAATCCGGTTGATCTAGGTTCATATGACTGAGATATCGGGACTAGTGGTATACCATAAGGCCGGTTTGGGCTAAATTGAGTAATCCTAGCTGCATATTAATCGACCACCGTAAGGTAGCGCCCACCGCCAATCTATAAGGCCAGGCAGTTGTTCGAAAAAGTCAGGTGATAATCGCAAACAACGTTGTATTGCAATTTAGTTCAAGTCGATTGCGTAGAGCACATGAATGTAACTGCCGTAGCACTAATTATTTTTGGAGTATTGTTCTTCCATACCCCCATCGTAACGGCGGAGAACCTTGAACTCGCCTCGGCCAACGTCCAACAGACGATCAATCGGCCCCTGGCTCGAGATCGCATTCGTGTGGTCAAGCTCAATGACTACGGGAATCATGGAGAACACCGTAATATCGAAATTGAAGCAAGGATGCTACAAGATTTTGCAAATTTAATGGGGCTCGAGATTCAATGGATTGACACATTCCGGCCAGAGGAGGCACTTCAAAAACTCATCGTCGGCGATGCCGACGTTAGCATAAGCCTAATGCCGATTGATCGAAGTTACGATTCTCGAATACTCGCTACGGAACCGATTGCATTGCAACGATTCCGCGTCGTCGGGCGAAACAGTGATGCGGTAGAGAATCCATTAGGGCTGAATCGTAAAACTCTCGCGGTCAAGCTGTCCTCACCATTATGGCCATACCTAGAACAGCTACGTGAAGTACTTGCGGGTTTAAGTTTACAGGTGCTGCCCGATAATCTCTCTTCGCAAGAAATGTTGAAGCTAGTTAGCGACCGTATCTATGATACTGTTTTGTTAGCAGATGATTTTCGCAGTGAACCGATAACACATCAATCGGGTCTAAAATACCTGTTCGATTTAACCGGCCCGGAGCCAGTTTCCTGGCATGTGCGTGCAGATCAAGGTCACTTGGTCGAGCAACTGAATGAATTCATCAAACGCTACCATACTGCGTATGGTGTTCCTGACTCTTCTGTTAGGCATTTTAGCGATATCAAACAGCAAGGTGCGCTTCGAGTAATAACACGGTTTGATGGTAATAATTATTTTTTAAACCGCGGCCGACCTGCCGGATTCGAATTGGAACTTGCTAGGCGATTCGCCAAACGCCACGGTCTCCGTTTAGAGGTTCTAGTTGGGCACGAGGACGAGCAGATCCTACAGTGGCTGCGTAGCGGTGCGGGCGACCTGATTACCACTAGAATCCATGAGCGCCTGCTTAGGGATAGAGCTGAACTTTCGGTGTCACGTGATTATCGACACGATGCTGTTGTTCTCATCTCCTCGGCAACGCGACCTATTCAATCGAAAGCAGACATTAGTGGTAAGTTTATTGCGGGTTATGAAGGTTCATCGACGATCGCAGCGGCAACAGACTTTTTAGGTGGGGACGGTACTGTGATTGCGGTCGACCGACGTGTCTCTCTATCAGTGCTAATCGATCGGATTGAATCAGGTACGGTCGATGCTGCGGTCATCGCCGGACACCAGATAAAATCCGTTTTGGGTCTCAGTAACGGAGTAATCGCTGGGCTATCCATACCTAATCCGTATCGTTATAGGTGGACGCTACGCAGCGACAGTCCTCAGATGGCAATTGAAATTGAAAAGTTCATTGAACATGAGTACCAAAAAGGGACATATAACATCCTTGAGCGCCGCTACGTCGCTAGAGAATTGGGATTGCAACCGACACTTACCGACATTTCTCCGTTCGATGAGTTACTCCAAACTTACTCGGAGCTTTATGATTTTGATTGGCGATTAATCGCAGCACAGATGTATCAAGAAAGTCAGTTTAACCCAAAGGCCGTATCCCGCAATGGCGCCCTCGGCTTAATGCAAATTATGCCCGAGACCGCTGTTGGTCTTGGCTTGCAAAATCCAAACGACCCCGAAGCCGGGATCCGTGCCGGCATTAAATACCTCCATTGGTTGCGCAATCGGTTCGATAACCATATCCCGATGGATGAGAGGACCTGGCTTGCACTGGCGGCATATAACATTGGCTACGAACATGTGCGACGTGCGCGTAATCGCGCTCGCAAGATCGGCTTAAATCCCGACAAGTGGTTCAGTAACGTTGAAGTCGCGATGCGACAAATGACCCGTTCTTATTGGGAATCTAGCTCGCTTGAAGGTTGTAGGTGCGGACAGGCCATAATTTACGTTAGTTCGATTCGATCGCTGTACTACTCATATCGCAATTTCGTACTCGCAATTAAATCATCTCAACAACCAGCTTCCCCCCAACCTGCAACGCTTGCCCCCATGCCTTTGTTTGAGACCAGCGACGGCATAGGTTCTTAATTTCTTACTCCACGAAATATTTTGTCGGGTCCGCTAAGCCGGCCGCAGTGAAACCATCGCGACGCAATCGACACGCGTCACAATTAGCACAAGCATGACCTTGGGAATCCGCCTGATAGCACGAAACAGTCAATGCATAGTTGACCCCGAGCTTAGCACCTAATGCAATGATATCTGCCTTCTTAAATTGGATAAGTGGTGCCTCTACGGTTATCCTCGACCCTTCAACCCCCAGTTTTGTTGCCACACATGCAAGATCATTAAAAGCGGCGATGAACTCTGGACGACAATCCGGGTATCCCGAGTAATCAATCGCATTAACCCCAATATAGATTTTTTTAGCATCAACGACTTCAGCCCAACCAAGCGCAATAGACAACATCACTGTGTTTCGCGCGGGAACATAGGTGATAGGAATTCCTGATTCCCCACCCGTTGGTACATTGAGTTTTTTGTCAGTCAAGGCAGAACCGCCGAATTGACCATAATCAACGTGTACGATTCGATGTTCGATAACCCGATAGAAAGATGAAATGTAACGGGCAGCGTCGATCTCTGCAGCATGCCGCTGCCCATAATCAACAGTTAGAGCAAAGCATTCGTCGCCTTGGCTACTTACCTGCGCCAATACCGTCGCGGAATCAAGTCCACCAGAAAGCAAAACAATTGATCGCATAATTTGGGCCTAATGGCCTGGCTCATTACCCCAAAGGTACTTGTGTAATTGAACTTGTAAGCGCACGGGTAATCGGTCCTCTAAAATCCACTCCGCTAGTTCTCGGGGATGCAACACCTCGTGGTTGGGCGACATCAAAAGATGTACACATTCTAGTAGATGATATTCGGAGATCGTCGCCTTTGCCCAGTCGTAATCGGCACGGTCTGAAACAACAAACTTGATTTCGTCGTCGTTATCTAGATAGGCCAAATTCTCATATAAGTTTCGGTGTTGCTCACCTGAGGAAGGTGTTTTTAGATCCATTACTGTAGTTACGCGAGGGTCAATTTCATCGATCAATAATGCACCGCTCGTTTCTATCGATACTGCGAATTCTTGATCGCACAACGCTCTGAGCAGCGGAAAACACTCCGGTTGCGCTAGCGGCTCACCTCCAGTCACAGTGACCCGGTTAACGTCGAACCTGCGTGCAGCTTCGACGATTGAACCCACAGACATTTTTTCTCCGCCATTAAAAGCATACGCGGTATCACAGTATTCACACCGCAAGGGGCACCCCGTCAGCCGAACAAATACCGTTGGTAGGCCAATCGTCCCCGATTCGCCTTGAATCGAAAGAAAAATTTCGGTTATTCGAAGCACCTTAGGAACTCTTTTCGCAACGTTTTCATGAATCGCTTTCCGTGAAGTGCTAAATTTATGGGCTTTCAGCTAGAATCCGTTGCATCCGCTCCTCTGCCAGTCTCGCTGCCGTGGTTCCAGAAAATTCGTTCCGCAAGTCTTCAAGCACAGCACGCGCCTTTTCAACTTCTCCTAGTTCATGATGGCTATAACCTATTTTTAGCATCGCGTGGGATCGTTTCTTACTCTCCGGATAAACCTCGATCAATTTTCGATACTCCATTATCGCGGATTGAAATTCACGCGTTACATAATTTGTTTCTCCTAGCCAATACTGCGCGTTATCAGCGTATTGACTAATGGGGTAAAGTTGTAAAAATTCACTAAACGCCGTTATAGACTCCTCATATTGACCAGCTTTTAAAAGATTGAATGCGTCACGATAAGCCTCTTCTGAGGTTTCGTTATCGATTGTCGTTTCCGGATCTGCAAGTGGTGGTGGGGTTTCAACGACCGCAGGAGGGATAGAGATAGGCGCTTCAGGTTGTGCGGGGACTTCTTTGACAGAGTCAGTGCCGTCGCGAGGTTGCATTTCGATACGAAGTGAGGAATGTGGTGTACCGGCAACCGCGTCCGTTCCAGTCGGGGTAAATGTCTCTAACGGCAACTCGGTTCCAGTGCCCGGTGAGATGATAACAGCGTCCCCGCTTCGTTGTTGTGTGCCTTGTAGACGTTGATCGAGATCAATATAGGTCTCGCGCTGGGTCTTTCTTAATTGTGCAATTGCGTATAATTGTTCCTCAAGCTGACCACGTAACTTACTGATCTCCAATTCCAAAGACTCAACCTGATCAAGTAGATCAACAAGTCCCCGGCTCTCTAACAAACGCTCGAGTTTAGCGAGGCGTGCAGTAAAGTTTGCCTCAGCTGTAGTAGCACCAAATGCACCGTTTGCCGTGACAATACTGAACAAAATCGCCAGAGAGATAAAAATACTACGGCGCTTATCCGGCTCGAACATTAATCCTACTCCCGGGGCCATTAGTAAATTATTTCTACACGCCTATTTAGCGCATAGGATTCCTCATCGCTACCCGTCACAACTGGGCGCTCCTCTCCGTAACTTACCGTCTGAGCTTGGCCCGCAGAAGCACCGAGTAAGACGAGTTGTTTCCGTA
>Ga0310344_10002437_pt1 | contig 13959 bp, 8 predicted proteins | sample HC15DNA20200_MG_FD_203801 | JGI IMG/M metagenome (GOLD analysis project Ga0310344, IMG submission 203801) | Marine microbial communities from station ALOHA, North Pacific Subtropical Gyre - HC15-DNA-20-200_MG | ecosystem: Environmental > Aquatic > Marine > Oceanic | place: Pacific Ocean: North... | reverse complement strand
GTGCAAAGCGAAATCATCAGCGGCGGCGAGAGAGTGGTCGCGCGATGGCTCACGAAACGTCTCCGGCTGGCTGGGGGCTCCAGTCGGTGTCGTCGTCGGCGATACGTCCCAAAAGTTGATTGGAGCGGGCCAGGCACCAGCGGCGAAGCCACCACCAGCCCAGTCCATAGACGGAAAAGTTGATCAGGGTGAATGCCAGGTGATCGTTGGTGCCCATGACGTTGTTGAGCCCGTCGGTCTCGTTGATCAGGATGATCACCGACGGCGAGCAGAGACAGGCCGCCACCGCCACCGGGGGACGGCTGAGCAGGCTTTCGACGATGGCCTCCGGCTGGTCGTTGACGAATACCAGTACCGGCAGGAACGCCCAGCCGAACAGCAGGAGCAGTGTCACGAGCAGGGCCCGTGCCTGAGAACGCGATTTGATGCCGACCAACAGTGCGATCCAACTGCAAAGCGGAAGATAGACAACGACCGAGAGAACCGAGCAGAGGATGTAGTCGAAGTGGAAGAAGATCGATGCGAGTGCCGCGAGTGGTACGGTGAAAACCGCGGTTGGCCCATCCTCCAGGCCCGGTGTGCCATTGGCGAACCAGCTCTCGAACAGGAAAATCGTCCCCAACGGTACGGCGAGGACGTACATCAGCCGGCGGACGCTGTAGTGTTTCTGCAGGAGGATCTCGCGGCTGGTCATCGGTGAAGCCAGCAGCAGGTCGATGGTCTGGTGAGATCGTTCACCGGTCACCAGGCTGGTGGCCTGGACGGCGATCAACAGCACCGCGAGTGCCCACACCACGTACAAGGCCTCGGCAGCGACTCCCAGCCGAGCCTGGTAGGCCATTCCGGCCACGGCAGCCAAAACCAGGAACAGGGGGGTCTCAATCGAGACGAGCACCCGGACCAGGTATCGGGTGGTGCCGAGCGTCTTCTTCTGAGTTTCCCTCCAGGTGATTGGCCGATCGTCGGGCAACTGCACGTCGTCGCGGACCAGGACCACACCACCGGTGGTGAATTCGTTGAGCCAAAAGAAGAAGCGATCGAGTCGTCGAAAGAGTGTCAGCACGAGGTTGCGACGGATGACGTGAGCGCGCCGGACCAGGAACAGGCGTCCGAGCAAGATGAAGATCAGGGAAGGGACACCGAGTACGGTGACCTGTACCCAGAGCTTTCCGAGGCTGTCAGTGGTCAACTTGATCGGTGCGACAGCGTAGTAGAAAGACCCGGTTGCCAGCGTGTTGAACCGGGCATCCAGCAGCATGCTGCCCAGGACGAGGAACGGATAGCTGAGCAGTCCGATGGCGTATGTGCTGACGAACGCCGAGACCGTGGAACCACACCAACTGGAACACATCACGGCCAGTGATCCAACGTAGATGCAGATCATGATCAGCATCGCGATGCCACTGACCAGTTCGAGGGTGGAGACACCTCCCAGCGAGTACGCAAAGGCCAGAAGCGGAAGCGAGAGCAACAGGAACGTGAACATCGGGACCAGCCGGCCGAGAAGTTTCTCGAACAGGATGGTGAAGGGGCCCAGTCGCGTCACCAGCAGCATCGTGAGAGAGTCGCGTTCCTTCTCGGAAGTGATGGCGCCACAGGCGAGCGAGGGCAAGAACAGCAGGATGCCAAGAAACTGGAGATTGACGACCTGGTTGAACATGTCGGTGCCCTTGCCGAGCATCGCGAGTGCGTTCGAGCCGCTGACGGCGAGAATCTGTTCGAACTCCAGGTAGGCCAGCAGGAACAGCAACGACGCGTAGAGCAGACGGACGAAGTAGGTCCGTCGCTGTGCAGCCTGTTCGATCAGTTCCTTGGTCAGCAGGGGCAGACCCAGCTGGGGCCATCGACGAATCATGCCGTTTTGCCCTCGGTCAGCTTCATGAAGGCGGTCTCCATGTCCATCGCCTCTGGCTGGAACATGTGGATTTTCACTCCCAGCTTCACCAGCGCCTCGTGCAGTTCTTCGACAGCCGCATGGTCCTCGCGCAGCTGGATCGCCAGCCGGTCAACCTGTTGTTCGACGTCCGCCACGCCTTTGATTTTGCGGATCTGGTCGACCACCCCGTCATCGGATCCGGTCAACTGCACGTGAACGATGCGCATCAGTTGCAGTTGCCGGTAGATGTCCTGGAGTGAGCCCTGGGCAACCATTTCGCCGGTTTCGATGATTCCGATTCGCGTACAGAGGTGGGCCAGTTCGTGGAGGATGTGGCTTGAGATCAGGATGGTCTTGCCCATCTCGGTGAGGGCTTTCAGCAATTCGCGAACCTCGATGCGAGCCCGTGGGTCCAGCCCGCTTGCCGGCTCGTCAAGAAGCAACAACTGTGGGTCGTGCAGCAGCACGCGGGCCAGTGCCAGGCGTTGCTTCATTCCCCGCGAGAGAGAATCAACCTGGTCGCCGATCTTGTGTGTCAGGTCGGTGAGTTCGAGGACATCGTCGATGACCGTCTTGCGTTGCTTGCGGGGAATTCGATAGGCGGCGGCAAAAAAATGCAGGTACTCACGGACGTTGAGGTCTTCGTAGACACCGAAGAAATCGGGCATGTAGCCGATCTGTTCCCGGACCTCCTGGGGACGCCGAGCCACGTCGATGCCGTTGATCTTGGCGGTGCCGGTGAAGTGTCCGATCAACGTGGACAGCACCTTGATCGTGGTGCTTTTGCCGGCCCCGTTGGGGCCGATGAATCCGTAGACTTCCCCGGGAGGGATCTCGATCGAAATGCCACGAACGGCATGGATCGCACCGTAGTGGACGTGCAAATTTTCGATCGAGACGACCGGAACGACACCGGCTGGAACCGGTTCGGTCGGTTTCGGGTTCGTGGGGTCATCTGGAGGCATGGGTCACCGCGGGGATGTCGTCGAGGCCGTGGATTGTGATCTGGTGGGACTCTCGGGGGCCGGACGATCGTGGTAAAGGTGGCGGTAGAGCAAGAGACTGTCACCGTCGGCGACGGCGATGACCAGCAGCCATTGGCCGGGATCAGTGGGGTCGAGCAGGGCGAGATCCTCGAAGTTGTCGCCGCCATGGGGCGCCACTTGTGAGACGGCCCGGAAGACGCCTCGGCTGGGGCGAACACAGGCGTCGCGGAGAAAGTCGGAGGGTTGGCGGGCATTTCCGTTGACCGCGTTTGAGGTTGCCCAGCGACGGTTGCCACGTCGCTGGGGGGCCGTGAACCAGTCCTGAGGACTCTCGGGAAACAACGGAACGTTGGAGGTGTCACCGAGAAAGCGAGCCGCCTGGTTTGTGTGGAACAGCATGGCTGTACTGCGGGGCCCGAAGACCTCCTGGACAGCGACCTGGAACAGGGACCTGGCACTTCCCGCGGTGGCCAGGCTCTCGGGTTCGACCGACTCCCAGTCGAACGCGGGCATCGGTTCCTCCGGTGCAATCCGGAACACCCGGTTGACCTGTGGTGACCACTGGGGCAGGTCCTGCAGCGCCGTGTACCCGACGGGAATCGTGCCGATGTACTCCGATGGCTCGGTGGAATCATTGCCGGATCCGAGCTGGTCGGTGGAGCGGGCCGTGCCGTTGGACAGGAATCGACGGTGGTCAATGGGAGTGAACAGTCCTCGGGCAACACTGGTCGCCAGGGTCGTGTGCGATCCGACCAGGTGCAGGTCGAACCGGTTTTCGCGAGCCAACCCGCCGCCATCTCCGATGTCGCGGACGATCAGTTGCCGCACGTTGCCACTGGTGCCCATGTGCTCGTGGGAGATCCACACGATCAGAACGGTGAACGCGACCGTCATCAGTGGAAAGACGATCCAGGTCAACTTGCGGACTCCCAGCCACCCCAGCACCAGGTAGTCGACCGGACCGATCACGACGATGTAAGCGATCAGCAACAGCCCGAGCAGCCAGAGCGGTACGACCTCGAAGTCATCGGGTGTGAGTCGGGCGACGAGGCTGTTGACCGATTGCAGACGCCACTTGACCTCCGACTGCAGCACGGCGTCTCCGGGAGGGGAGAAAGTCCTTTGGGCTGTACCGGGGCCAGGACCCGACGGGACCGCCTGGGGTTGGGCGGAACCGGGTTCGGTTCCGCCTTCTTGCGTGGGAGCTCCGGGAACCGGCTGAGACGTGTGGACTGGGGTCTCACGAAGCCGATTCCAGAGAAACGCAACACTGGCCTGCCAATCGGATGACACCAGGAAATCCGCCTCCAGTGGCGGGTCCTGGTGAATCACCACCCGGCCGAGTCCCTTGTGGAGTCGAGCCGGGCTGTCACGAAACTGGGGAAGACCGTTGTCGCCGATAGGGAAACGGGGGCGTTCGGCGGTTGTGCGGGTGAGCCGGTTGACGAAGTCGACCTGGAGAGCCGCCATGTTGCCATCGATGAAGACACAAAGATTCCCGCCGGCGTCGACCCAACGCACAATGGCCTCCAACTGGTTGCGACGGAGATTGCGGAGACCATCGGGCAAAAGCACCAGCACGTTGAATTCGCACAACCACAGTGGATCGGTGGGGACATCAGTGGGGTAGATTCTCGCCGGGTAGGTCGTGACCAGTCGTTGGCCGGCGAACATGGCGGGACGGCCATAGGCGGCGTGGACCAGCGGTTCGATGTTCATGCTGTTGGTGAACAGGAGTTCTTCCTGCGAACTGGTCTGTTGCCAGGGCTCGCAGAAGGCGACGACGAAGGAACGCCGAAGTGGGCCGGCGATCCGCAACGAGCGTTCTCCGAGAGGAAAGACGCCGGCGTCGCTGATGAAAAAGGCCCGGATGTCGAGCGGGCTGGACGTGTCGAGCTCGGTGTTGAATGGCGGCAACAGTGTTCGAAAGCGGGTGCCGGAATCGGTCAGGACGATTTCCCGTCTGCTGAGCAATCGTCCCAGGACACGTCGGCCCTGAATGACGTGGACATCCAGGTGCCCCCTGGGCAACCGGGGGCCGTCCCAGGTCAGGGTCCAGTCGATCGAGAGTGGCGATCCGCTCCGCAGATCCTGGTACCGGCGATTGAACTCGATGCTCAGCCGAGGGTCGACCGGTTCGTCTTCCGAATCCACGCTCGGGGTCACTCCTGCCGGCCGTCTGGTCTCCTGGGCAATTGTGGTGCACGCCAGTCGGTGTCCCAGGCACGGCAGAAGAGCCGGCGTGAGTACCAGGGCCAGGGAGAGAAGGCGTTGGCGAGTCATGGTGGGAGAGCTTAGCCGGAGACGCGGATGGTCTTCCTCTGAAAATACCACCATTCGACCAGCAGCACGATGAAGGCGATCCAGGCCAGCGTCGGCCACAGGGGACGGTCCGTGTCGATCTGGGTGGTTGATGCACTGACTCTCAGTTCCTCATCCCGCGGCTCGATCAGGTCCGCACTGGCCAACGACGACTCTCCCGCATCGAGCACTCCGGCTCCGACACGAGCCACCTCGCTGCCATCTTCACTGATACGATAAATGCCAACCCGGGGGGCAGGTACGCCGGAGAGCAGTCCGTCGGGTCCGGTGCGGAATGTCTGTGTTGACGAGTCAGGGGCTGCGACGGTGTAGGTCGTGTTGCGATCAAGCAGACGGGGGGCCAGCACCCGGGTTGGCTGGCCTCGGACTTCTGCGAGGCCAGCGGCATGCCGAGTGATGTCGATGGCGTTCTTGATGAGCACGGGGAACCCGACTCGGTAGGGCAACGTCGAGCGGTCGGTGTGGAACAGCAGGTAGAAGGCCTGGCGACCCGGGGCGTGGCGAGCCAGCACCAGGGGGCCCGACCGGCCGGTGGCCAGAATTTCGTAGCCGGCTTCCCGAAAGTTCTGGTCCAGCACGTCATCGCCCCGGACCGGCTCATCGGCAATCTCGATGCTGTCCAGGTTGACGTGTTGAAGCAGTAGACTGCTGCGGTTCCAGTCGACGACGGGAGAATTTCCGCTGCGGGTGGTGACCAGTTGGGCAAGATCTTCGGGGATTGCGCCGATCACCAGCCGGACCGATGCCTCGAGGTTCGGGTTCGCCTTCTTCGTTGTCTCGGTGATTGCCAGGTCGTACACATCGGGTTGTCCGGAAGCATCGTCGTTGGGATAGACGGTGACGTCCGGAAAGACCTGCAGGGCGTGTCGGTAGCTCTGCAAATCCGTGTCACACCAGACCAGGAGTGACCGGGAGACGGGCAATTCGAGGTAGGCGGTGTTGTCGCTCGAGAGACCGTCGAAGCCGTCGCTGACAATACGTGCGGTGAGCCGGCTGACACCGGATGTCTGGAGCGAGTACACCAGCCGCTTGGACTGGCCCGCTTCCAGCGCAATCGGCTGTCTCCCCACTTCCTGGCCGTCCTGTTCCAGCAGCACTTCACCGGAAGTGACGTCGTTGGGAGATCCGTTGATCCGGACGAACACGTCCCAGGGGGTCAGTCTGTTGGCGGCTCCTGCCGCCGACTGTCGCCGTGCGTTGAAGGCGGTGATGCCCATGTTCACCGCATCCGTTTCGAGTTGTTCGAACTGCAGTTTGAATGGCAGTTCCACGTCGACCCGGGCGATTTTCTGGCCGTCGGCGGTCTCCTGGAGATCAGGGAAGTTGCCGTCAGACACGAGGGTGACTGTGCCGATCGTTTCGCGACGGGCCAGTGCCTGGGCCATCCTCAGGCCGTCGACCAGGTTGCCCGGGACGTCACGGACGGTGAGTGTGTCGAGGGCCTCGGCGAGGATGCGCTTGTTGTTGGTGAACTCGGTCAATTGCCGAGCGCCGGCTCCGACGGCGATCAGGCAGATCCTGCCGGGCAAGGCTGCGTCGATCAACTCTGTGATTCGCTCCTTGGCTCGTTCCATTCGCGTCGGACCTCCCCGGGTGTCGATGGCCGACATGCTGGCCGAGCAGTCGACCAGGATGGGCAGGTTGTTGCCGGATCCCGGCCCCCCCCTGAGAAACGGCTGCATCGCTGCCAGGATCAGGCTCAGGAGAATCGCCAACTGCAGCCACAGCAGTAGGTGTTTCCTGAAACGCTGGAAGGGAGAATTGACCCGCTGGTCGTTGATCACGCTGTGCCAGAGAACCAGCGACGGGATCTCGAAACGGGGCCGCTTGAGCTTGAGGAAGTAGACGATCACCAGGGGAATGATCAGAAGGAACAGCCAGGCCCAGGACGGGGAGAGAAATCCGGTCCAGCTCATTTCAGCCACCCCTGCCGTTGAAGCAGGTCAAAGAGCACCCAGTCGAGGGGAGCTTCGGAACTGATCGAGAGGAAGCGGCCGTTTCGAGTCCGGCTTTGGCGACGGACATGTTCCTGGAGCTGTTCGCGATGTTCGTGGTAGATCCCGTGGAGTTCATCGATTGATGACACGTCGACAGTGGTGCCGTTTTCGCTGTCGACCAGTCGCAGATCCCCGGTCAATTCGGGGTCGATCTCGGTTGGTCCCAGCACCTGCAGGGCGAAGATCTCGAGCCCGGCGCTGTAGAGCAGGTTGAAGGGCCGTGCGAGCGAGGCGGGGGTGAGAAAGTCGGAAATGACAATTGCCATGCCCCTTCCTCGATGACGACGGAGCATCGCTTCCACTGCTCCGTCGATCGGCGCGTCGCCACCACATTCAGCACGTTCGAAAAAGTCAAACAGCCGCCTCATGCTGGCCCGGCCGCTGGAGGGAGGCATCACGCGAGGCGGTTCTCCGCTGGCACCGACCACATAGGCACTGACCCGCTCGACTCCCATCAATGCCGTTACGCCCATTGCCGCCGCCAGTTGTCTCGCCCGTTCGAACTTGTTCTCGAACTTCATCGAGTTCGAAGCGTCAACCAGGATGGCGACATGCATCACCTCCTCGTACTGGTACAGCTTCATGTAGGGCCGGTTGAGCCGTGCGAAGATGTTCCAGTCGACGAAGCGGACGTCGTCGCCGGGGACGTAGTTGCGGTAGTCAGCGAACTCGGTGCTGCTGCCACCCTTGCCCGAGGCGTGTTCGCCCTGGGTGCGGTTGGTTTTGCGACGGTTCGGCTGCAGCCTCAGCCTCTCCAGGCGGGTCAATGCCTGGTTGTCCAGCAGCGTGGTCAACTGGTTGGTGGAGGACGCGGTGTTCATCGGTCCAGAATGGGAACGGAGGACTCGAGACGGATTCAGTCGGTGGTGTCCAAGGACGCGATGCAGTCGGCAATCAGGGCTGCGACATCGACGTTTTCGGCCTGCCCGTCGTAGTTGAGCAGCACGCGGTGCTGAAGCACTTCGGTGGCGAATTCCGAGATGTCCTCGAAGGCGATGTGTGCTCGGCCCTCGCCCAATGCCCGTACGCGGGCCGCCCGAATCAACGCCTGGGCCGCACGCGGGCTGGCTCCCCAGCGGACGAATTGTCGGATTCCGTCGGGGGCTTGGTCATTGTCGGGATGGGTGGCCAGGACGAGCCGAACGGCGTAATCCCTCAACGGGTCGGCGACGACAACCTTGTCGAGCGTTGCGCGAATGCCCAGGATCCCAGGCCCATCGAGAACGACGGGGAGGTCAATCGATTTCCGGAGAATCGTGCGACTGACGACCTCGTTGAGTTCCTCGCGATTCAGACCTCCGACGACGACCTTGAACATGAAGCGGTCAAGTTGGGCTTCGGGCAGGGGGTAGGTGCCTTCCTGTTCGATCGGATTCTGCGTGGCGAGCACAAAGAAGGGCTGGTCCAGAACCGAGACGTCACCGCCGACGGTCACGGTGCCCTCCTGCATCGTCTCGAGCAAAGCCGACTGTGTTTTGGGCGAGGCGCGATTGATCTCGTCGGCAAGCAGCAACTGCGTGAAGATCGGTCCCCGGCGGAATTCGAACTGGTATCGGCCCGACTCGTCGGTGTTCATGATGTTGGTGCCGATGATGTCGGCGGGCATCAGGTCGGGGGTGAACTGGATGCGTCGGAAGTCGAGATCCAGCACTCGGGCGAGCGACTTGACCAGTTCGGTCTTGCCCAGCCCGGGGACCCCTTCCAGCAGCACGTTTCCGCCACAGAACATCGCCGTCAGTACCGAATCGATGACACGGCTTTGACCGACAATGACCGAGCCGATCGCATCACGGATCCGCTGGTAGTCCTGCCGAAACGCCTCGGTTTCGGCATCCTGCAGGTCGGTGGAGGGAGCGACCGTGTCCGGTTCGGAGGCCGGTGCCGGTGCGGAATCCTGTGCCGGATCGTCAACCGGCTGGTCGTCGGTAAGTTCGTTGGGCGTACTGTCGTTGGTCATCGGATGCAGGTCCTGGTCGCGATCAGGTTGTCCATCTGGTGGTCAGTCCGCTTCGTCATCGGTATCTCGACGGCGACGTTTCATCGCCAGCAGCCGTTCGGTGGTCGTCATCCGGTCTGCGTCGACGGATTCCTCGGCGGGCGGACCAGAGCTTGTTGGTTGGGCCGGAGTTCTGGGGGCAGTCGCGGGTGGTTGGACGGATGCGAGATGTTCGGGGGCCGGGGCCGAGACGGGATCACTGCGATGGGCGTCGAGCCGCGATTCCACTGCCTGCTTCCGCTGCAGCAATGCTCCCATGGTCTCGGTTGACGTGGCTCGTGCAGGGCGGAACCAGGACAGGATGGCCTGGGGGTCGATCTGCACTCGCCGGATTGCCACGTCCAGGGGGACCAGGCAGGCCAGGCCAACCAGGAACCAGTCGAAGACCTGCCGCGAACTGGACTTGGGTTTTCGACGGTTGTAGATCTGTTCGGGCTTGGTAGTTGGGTCGAGCATCTGGCCGCCGGTCCTGTCGACGATCTCCTGCAGCAGCAGGGGGTCGGAGTTGAACTTGAGGTATTCCGGCGAGTACGAGACGATCAGCCCGCCGTGTGTCGTTTCCTTGCGTCCGTCACCTTCTCCGGTGGCACGGACCTGGTAGCGACCCTTGCCCCACAGTGGGAAACTCGCCTGGTAGCGAGTGGGGCCGACCTGCTTGAGCACCAGGGATTCGGGGGCCCGGTCGTGGGGGCCGGCGACGACGGCGACGAGGTTCAGTGGGGTCGCATCGGGATGGAAGTCCTCGACCACCACCGTCCCACGACCACCCTCGGCGTAGCTCCACAGTCGCAACTGCCCCTTGCGATGGACTCGCGAGATGCGGGTAACCAGTTGCTGGACGAAGGCTCGGTAACTCTCCCAGTTCACCCAGTCCTTGCCCCAGTTGGTCGAGAGATCGGAGGTGAAGGCGGCGGTGGTACCCAGGCCTCTCTTGTAGACAACCAGCAGAGGATCGATCTCGCCCTCCCCGGTCTTGTCGATCTTGGGTGGTGTTTGCAGGATCGTCTCGGCCCGTGGTTTGGCGGTGGTCAACACGTAGCCGTGGAGTGGAGGAAGGCCGTCCAGTCCTTTGAGAATCGGCGACGGAAATCCGACCTCCGGCTGGACGGTCTCGTTCTGGATCATCGTCCGCTTCAGGGTGTTGGATTCCTTGATGAAGATCGAAGGCAACAGGCTGGGGTCGTCGGGGAAGTAGTAACGGCCGCCGGTGGCCGAGGCGATCTGTTGCATGATCTGCACCTCGCGACCGCCGTGAGGGAAGATCGAGATGGTCGAGATGGTGATCTGGCTGGATTTGAAGTCGGCGAGCGTCTTGGGACTGGGAGGTTGGGGATCACCGTCGGAGATGATGATCATGTGCTTGGCAGATGCATCACTTTTCTTCAGTCCCGCCAGGCCCATCGACATTGTCGAGGCGAAACTCGGCATGTCGCCGATGACTGCGCCGTTGATCTTCGTGGCCAGGGAAGCGTACTCGCGGGCCGGTGTCAGTTCGAACAGCCACTGCTCACCGGTTGAACCGTAGACCAGGACGCCCACCTCGTCTTGCGGATGCAGCACCTTGATCGCCTGCTTGGTGATCCGTTTGCCCCAGGTGTTCCCTTCGGGAAACTCACAGGTGTGCAGAATGATGGCCAGCGCTCCCTTGGGGAGCACCTTCTTCTTGGTGATGTCCATTTCGACCGGCAGGATCTCCTCGATCACCGTCTTGCGGTAACCGCCGGGTCCGAAGCTGTTGGGTCCGCCGACCATCAGGAAGCCAATCCCCAGGTTTTCGACAGAATCCTGCAGTGCCCCCATCTGCACCACGTCGAAAGCCTCGACTCCGACGTTGACGAAGATGACCAGGTCGTAGGACATCAACGAGAGCGCATCACGCGGGAACTCGTACGCGTTTTGGACGTCCACGCTTCGCTGGTTCTCGCGGATCGCCCGGACCAGCGATTCGTGATCGGCCGGGTTTCCTCGGGGGTCGGTCACGACCAGCACCTTCCCCTCGCCTTCAACGAACAGGTAATTGAGGACCGTGTTGTTCTCCTTCCAACTGTCGTCGCCTTGATCGACGACGACCGTGGCCGAGTACTCGTAGTAGCCGGACGAGCGGAGGAAGATCGGGAAGGTGTAGCGGCTCTTGCCGGCCGGGAAAGTGATGTCGCGTTCGGCGATCGGGCGGTCGTTTTCCTTGAGCACCAGTTTGCCGCTTCCGCCCTGGAGGCTGGAGATCACCACGTCGGCTTCGTAGGGTTCGCCGAGTTTGACGTTGCGTGGCAACTCGAGTTGCTCGACCCAGACCTCGGATTCGTAGCTGTAGGTGATCGGCATCACATCAACGGCGATCTCGCGGCTCTTGAGTTCCTCGAGAATGCCTCTCAGGTCACCGGCCGTCTCGGTCCCATCGCTGATCAACACGATGCGGCCGCGGTTTTCGGCCGGCAGCATCGCGGCGGCCAGCGAGAGACTCTGTTCGAGATTGGTCGCGTCCCGGTCGATCAACGAGTTGAGCAGGATGCCGTCCTCGAGCGGAGTGACTTCAGCTGGAGGCAGTTCGACGGCAGAGTTGCGGCCGAACACGACCAGCCCCGCCTGGTCTCCTTCGGGCTTTTTTGACATCGTGCTGGCCACGAACTGCAGGGCCTGGTCCTGGGGGTTCTCGTCGTCGGTCTCGCGGCCGACCGAATCTGAGATGTCGACGGTGTACATCACCGCAACCACGTCGCTGGTGCGGACGGCGCGCGGCTCGGCCAACAGCATCACGAACAGGCCGATCAACGCCAGTCGGGTCCACAGTGCCACGACGCCGCGGATGCGGCCCAGTCCGCTGCCGCCGGCCACGTGCAACCACCAGACCCACGGGGTCAAAATCATCAACCCGAAAGCTTCCGGCCAGACGAACAGCATCGTGTTCGACAACTCGAGTCCCAACACCACCGCCGCGTAGATCGCCACGAAGACCAGAAGCACGGTCATCTGTGGCCAGCGGAAGGGACGCCGGGGCCTCGGGAACAGGCGTTGGAGAAACACGGACATGGCGTGAGCGGAAGCGTAGACGGGTGGTCAGAGATCAATCGAGACAAGGCGGTGGTTCCGGGTGTCGGCAACCCAGATGCGACGTTTCGAATCGATAGCCAGTCCCCAGGGAGTGCCGAACTGGTTGGGGCCGGAACCGGTCGAGCCGAACCGGCCAAGCAGGTCTCCTTCGAGGCTGAAGCGGGAAATTCGTCCTGCGCCGTACTCGATCACCCACAGGTTTTGATCGGGACCCAAGGCGATATCGTAAGGATAGTGTAACCGGCCGGATTCGTCTCGCGTTCCCAGTATCTCCACGAATTGTCCATCACCGTCGAAGACCTGGATGCGATCGTTGAAGGCGTCGACGATGTAGAGCCGCCCGGCGTGCCAGACCATCCCGCTGGGTCGCTGGAACTCGCCCGGCTGGTCTCCGATGCCGCCGAAGGTCAACAGGTGATTCCAGTCGCGGTCGAACTTCTGCACGCGGTTGGCTCCGCCGTATTCGGAAACGAACCGGTGCCCCCGATCGTCCTCGATCACCGCGACCGGCCAGAAGAAGTCTCCGTCACCCTGTCCCTCCTGGCCGATCATCCTCTGAACGTGTCCGACGTCGTCGAAGACGACGACTCGGTGATAGTGCGTGTCGGCCACTGCGATGTTGCCATCGGAGAGGACACAGATACCCTCCGGGTTGCCCACGTCGCTCTCGGGCATGTTCCATTGCCGCAGCGAATTGCCGTCGCGGTCGAAAACCAGCACGCGGCCGGCGTTGTCAAGCAGATAGAGCGTGTTGTCGGGCGAGGTGGTGACCGCACGGGGGGCCGGGATTGTCGAACCGGCTGAAGGAATGGACTTCCGGGTGACCTGGCGAGGCACAAGCTGGGGACTGTCGGAGTCGGCACAGCCGACGGGCAACAAGGCCACAACTGCCACGGTCAGTCGCGGGAACACCCTGCCGGGACCAACACCCATAGCCATTTCCGGTCAATGACAAACGACCACTGAAAACTGCTGCTTCCCCGGAACGATTGTAGGCTGCGGACCTCGATTCCTTCGACCCGGCAGGGTCGGCAATTCGTCGCCGGAGGCAGTAACCGAAGCGGTCTGTTGGTCATTCGGCGAAGACCCTGCGGGTGATTTTCACTCGAAGATCACTGGGAGGAGGGGCAGAATCAGCCAGGTGCAGGATTGTCCGTCCGTGTGCCCGGTCGATCAGTTCCAGTCGGGTCTCGCGGAACGCACCAATGTCGTGCGAACCGACAATCCGAGCGGGTCCGGACGGGTCGGCTTCGAGCACGACTTGTTCGGGTCTCAGGCATGTGTGCTCCTCACCGACAGCCCATGCGATGGCATCTTCGGGTTCGAACCAGTTGGCCGGGCCCAGGCTCTCGGCCACCTCACGGGACGGCGGGTGTGTGTACAACTTGGCCATATGGCCTTCGGCAATCACCTGTCCATCGGAGAGCACCACCACCCGGTCGGCATGTCGCAGAGCCTGCGAGGGTAAGTGGGTCGCAAAGACCAGCGAGGTTCCGGCTTGTCGTGTCCCGCTGACCAGTGACTCCCAGTCCCGGTCGAGCCGTGCCGGATCGACATGGACCAGAGGTTCGTCGGCAACCAGCACGCCGGCGTTTGCTGCCAATCCGCGCGCGACGGACAGTCGGGATCGCTCGCCGGCCGACAATTGCCCCGGGCAGGTGTTCTGCAGGTGGTCGAGTCCGAATTGGGCGAGCGTGTCCTGGGACGACTGGGGCCCGTGAGGCGCCACTGCCT
>Ga0310344_10002436_pt1 | contig 13960 bp, 10 predicted proteins | sample HC15DNA20200_MG_FD_203801 | JGI IMG/M metagenome (GOLD analysis project Ga0310344, IMG submission 203801) | Marine microbial communities from station ALOHA, North Pacific Subtropical Gyre - HC15-DNA-20-200_MG | ecosystem: Environmental > Aquatic > Marine > Oceanic | place: Pacific Ocean: North... | reverse complement strand
TCCGCACAATTAGTTGTCACATCGCCGCCGTTTCTTGACGTCGTCGACTACCAAACTGATAACTGGATGAGATGCTGGTTTCTTGGAATTGATTCATCTGCGATCAAGATTAGTTCTCACAAGAAACCAGAGGCTTGGCAAGGTCTCATGGGCAAAGTTTTTAAAGACCTTTATCGTATTGTAAAACCGGGTGGCTTTGTTGCATTTGAGGTTGGAGAAGTTAGAAATGGAAAATTGCTCTTGGAGGAACTCGTAGTTCCAGTCGGCGTTGAAGCGGGGTTACGGCCCGTGATAATAATGATCAATGTTCAAAAGTTCACAAAAACCGCGAATACTTGGGGTGTCGACAATAAAATAAAGGGGACAAATACGAACAGAATCGTGGTGTTTCAGAAAGAACCATAAAAAAAGTGTTCATGTTGCCTTTTATGCAGTTGTTCTTTGATTTCTTGAATGATTTAACCTTTAATTTCTATAAACTGGAGATCTCACATGAGTGATTCTCGTGAATCAGTTGCAAATGAGACTCGATTTCAAGCCTGCTGGGAAGCTTACGAGGAAGTGTGCCAGCGACTTAGTGTTTCAAGTGTCGAAAGGATTGAGCAAGCTGAAGTTGCTCGCCGTGTTTCTGATTTCAATCTTCTACAGGACATGTATCTCTTGCTTCATAAGTCTCAGATTTTGAAAATTCGAGGGAAAGAATCGAAACAGTAAATCTTCTGGATACTTGTTGGGCGTTTGGTTCCTGTGCCCCTTAATGGTGTGAATGCGTGTTGTCGTCAAAAATACGGTGCAGCATTTTTGTGTCTTTCGATTTGATATTCTGGGGTGAATAATTTGTCGTTTTAAGACAAAGGAGAATTTCCGATGCGATTTTTGTCGCCAGTCGTTAAGAGTGGTCTTGTAGTAGTTCTTTTCATAATACCTTCAGTCTTACTGTTTGGTGCACAATCAAACGGGACAGCAAACACACGAGTCGATTATAGAGCGAACCCAGAGTATGGAGTCGCAATAGTGCATGATGTGATGGTTCCTATGCGGGACGGCACAAAATTGGCGACGGACCTTTATGTCCCTGCAAAGGACGGAGTCGCACTTCCAGGGCCCTGGCCTACCGTCTTGGAAAGAACACCTTACGGAAAAGCTCGATTTTATGGAAACGCTCCTGATGGCCATAATTATGCCCGTCACGGTTATGTGATGGTGGTTCAAGACGTTCGTGGAAAATATGGATCAGAAGGGGTATTTAGTTCGTATCCTCAGGAAGGTCCGGATGGGCTGGATGCTTTTGAGTGGATTACAGACCAAGCGTGGTACAACGGGAAAATAATCGTAACCGGCTCTTCTTATTTTGCTTCAACGGCACAGGCGATTCTTGTACAAAATCCTCCAGGACTGGCGGCTGCCGCAATTCGCGTAGGTCCAGGGAACTATCATGAGGACGGCGCTTGGCGTGGCGGGGCTTTTCTATTGTCTCACAATATCAATTACGTACTTCGTTTGGCCGCTGAAGGTAAGGAGGCCCAGCAGGCTAATGCAATTGAAAAATCCCTGCAAGCCAATCGAGACATTATGCATTCATTGAGGTTGATGCGACTGTCTCCGTTGACGCTGGGGTTCTCACCGATTTCATTAGCGGACAGTTACGACCAATGGTACCAGGACTGGCAAAACCATGAACTTTATGATGAGTATTGGCAGACGATTGGTAATGGTTTTACGAATCATTTCGCCAACGCATCTGATGTTCCAATTTTATTGATCGGTCAGTGGTATGACGCGTTCTTAGGTGGGACACTGGACCAATTTACTGCGTACAGCCAAGGTCGACAGTCTCCGGTTCACTTAATTATTAGTGGGGGAGAGCATGGAAACGTGTATTCACGTCGGACCTATTCAGGTGACGTTGATCTTGGTCCTACATCTCCCATTCACGTCGGTACAGAGATGATGAAGTGGTTCGATCAGCACGTTAAGGGGATCGACCGTGGGTTGGATCCGAATACCAAAGTTAGAGCGTTTCGCGTTGAGGGTGGAGAGGGGGCTAAGAATGGAGACGGACGACTACAGGCTGGTGGAACATGGAACGAATTTCCAACATGGCCACCCCCTGATGCGAGTCCACTTACTTTTTTTCTAGGTAATGATCGTAATCTGACTTCAGAACGGCCACAGTCTGGTACATTTACCTACCGTTTTGATCCGTCTAATCCGGTTCCGACTTTAGGTGGTAGGGTGAGTTCAGGCTTGCCAGTACAAGCGGGTCCTCACGATCAGCGGTGTCAAAAAGATCTGCTTCATTGTGAGGATGATCTGCCTTTGCGCTTACGTGATGATCTCTTGGTCTTCGAGACGCCAAGACTGGAGACAGACATAGACGCTAGCGGTCCGGTGGTTGTTAAATTATGGGTATCGTCAACAGCGATTGATACTGACTTTACAGCGAAGTTGATCGACCAATATCCGCCGACTCCTGATTATCCTGAGGGATATGCGATGAATATTGCTGAGAGTATTGTTCGTGCCAGATTTCGGTCGTTTAAACAGCTTGGACCTGGTTTTCGACGCGCTTATGGAATTCGCGAAGAACCGCTTGTTCCAGGTGAGGTGTATGAGGTAACTCTTGACCTATGGAGTGTAAGCCATTTATTTCGAGAAGGGCATCGAATACGTCTGGATGTTTCTAGTAGTAGTTTTCCCCAGTTTGATGTAAATCCAAATACTGGAGAAGCATTCGCTAAACGGTATCTGTCTCCCGTTGTTGCGAATAACACTGTTTTTGTTGGTGGGGACAAAGCGTCTACTTTAAGTGTGCACGTGCGATAGATTGAAGATTAAGAGGTAAGATGGATGGCGAAACAGTATTGGTTGATGAAGTGTGAGCCTTCGGCTTACACGATTGACGACCTTGAACGGGATCGGCAGACCTGCTGGGAAGGTGTTAGAAATTATCAGGCTCGAAATTTCATGCGTGATGATATGAAAGTTGGTGACCGCGTTCTTTTTTATGCATCCAATGCTGATCCATCTGGAGTCACAGGCATTGCTGAGATTTCCAAAGAAGGTTATCCAGACCATTTTTCGTGGAAAAAAGCACACAAGTACTTTGATGCGAGAAGTAAGAAAGAAAAGCCACTTTGGTACATGGTCGACATTGATTTTGTCGAGCGATTTAATGCGACAGTGCCGTTATTCCTTTTAAAATCAATTGAGGGTCTGGAGCAGATGTTGGTGACCAAGAAAGGCAGTCGTTTGTCGGTCCAACCGGTCACAAAAAATGAATTTGAGATTGTGGTTCGTCTTGGACGAACAATGACCGCACAAACAACATGATGTCCTGGCATGGCTAATAGCCGATCGAAGCGCATAAATATGCTGAAAAAAATTGTAGTACCAATTTCGGTGGTCATGATCCTTGTGGCGGTTCTATTTGTACGGGTTCAGGTGTCACAGGTTGATTCGTCAGTTTCTGGCAGTACATGGAAAGTACCAACAACGCCTTGGGGAGATCCTGATTTACAAGGGATCTGGAGCAGTGGATATATTCTGACTCCTTTGGAACGTCCTGACCGGTTTGAAGGTAGAGAATTTCTTTCGGAAGATGAGAAAACGGATCTTGAGAACGAGGCGTTTTCAAGACTCGACCATTCTGTGGGCGGTCCACGTTCTGATAGTGGTGATGGTACGGGAACTTACAACAGTGCATTTAGCGGTTCTGGACGTGAGGTGATTAGTACTGGCCGAACTTCTCAAATCATTGATCCTCCGGATGGAAAAATTCCGTGGACTGATGCTGCCCGTGCACTGGTTGAAACTGAGACGTTAATTCACTCGACTGAACGAGGGCGTTTTCTGGGAGAGGACAATGAACGTGGTGGAGACGGTCCTGAGGATCGTCCAAATGATCGTTGTTTAGGAGTAACCTTGCCTCTTCGATTTGCGGCGGCTGGTTCCTCTGCCACTCTTCATCGAATTGTACAGACTCCTGACACTACGTCAATTTATTATGAACATGGGCATCTGGGCGGCGCGTATAGACATGTATTAATGGATCGACAGCCGCACCTGCCTCCTAATATCACTCAATTTTTGGGCGATGCAAGGGGTGAGTGGGATGGTGATGTTTTAATTGTTGATACAACTAATTTTACAAGTAAGACTAACTATGAGGGCTCCAGTGAGAATTTACATCTTGTTGAGCGGTTTACGCTAATTGGACCGGACAGTTTGTTGTACCAAGTGACCATTGAGGATGCGACTGTGTTTACGCGCCCGTGGACAATTGAAATTCCTTTGACGAGATTGCCAGATAGTAAAAATCAGATTTACGAATCTGCGTGTCATGAAGGGAATTACGCGCTGACCAGTATATTAGCTGGTGCACGATTACTTGATAGATGATGCAGTGACTATTATTGGCCGAAGATGATCTCTTTAGCTTTAAAGGATCTTTCAGAGTAAATAGGGAGACCACGTGAGTAAAAAAAAAATCAAAGTATTACATATGTCAACGTGTGCGGTTGTTTTAATGATTCTTGGACAGGGTATCGCTCAAGCACAGACCTGGACGCTGCCGCGCACAAGCTTCGGACATCCTGACCTGCAAGGTGTGTGGGATTTTGCCACCATTACACCGCTAGAAAGGCCTGAAGAATTTTCTGGACAGGCAGTCATGACGGAAGAGGAGTCGGCGTCGTATGAGCAGGCCCGCTTTGACTTGGTAAATCATGATACTGACGAAGGTGCTACGTTAGTGTGTGAAGGCACCGGAAACTACAATGAATTTTGGTACGACCGGGGTTTCGGTGACGAGGTGCGGGACAGGCGAACGTCGCTGATTATTGATCCGCCAAATGGGAGGATCCCAACGCTTACAGCAGAGGCAGAGTATCGCATTGGGTTCCGCGAGAGGCGAAGTTTCGAGTCTTGGGAGAGCCGCGGTATTGCCGAACGTTGTATGGCGGGTTTTAATACCGGCCCTCCTATGTTTCCGAGTGCTTATAACAACTACGTCCAATTCATACAAACAGAGGATTACGTAGTTGTTTTTAATGAGATGATTCACGATGCCCGTATCGTACCCTTTAGTAGTCAAGGCGGCGTAGAGAACACTGTGCCTCAATGGTTGGGAAATTCGCATGCACACTGGGATGGAGACAGCTTGATTATTGAAACGAAAAATTTCTCTGGACATACGGCCTTTACGGAAAACCAAGGTGCTACGACGAATATTTCTGTGGTTGAGCGTTTTACTCGGACGAGCGAGAACATCATTGAGTACGAATTTACAGTGGAAGATAGTTCGACGTGGACTCGACCTTGGACTGTGATGGTCCCTATGACACGTTCAGATACGCCGATTTATGAGTACGCCTGCCACGAAGGTAATTACGGGATGACTAATATTTTATCTGGAGCCCGCGCACAAGAAGGAACGGCCCAGCGCTAGCAGGTATTCTTACCGCAGGTTGAAGAAAAAACTACGAAGATCATTGAGCCACAACTCTGGCTGCTCAAGAGCTGGGAAATGCCCGCCGCGAGGCATGTCTGTCCAGCGTACGATGTTGTACCGCAAGTAAGCATTCTCTTTTGCGGTGTCATCTGTACGGGCTCTATTGTCAAAGCGTTCGACAAAGCTGGCGCAGCCGGTGGGTATGGAAATGTTTTCTTCCGGGCGTGAACTTCCGTGACGGTTTTCATAATAGAGTCGTGACGCAGAGGTAATACTATTAGTGACCCAGTACATCATGATATTGGTCAGTAGTTCATCTTTAGAATAGACTTCTTGCAGGTCGTTATCGAGGTCACTCCACCCGTGATATTTTTCAAGAATCCAGGCGGCTAAACCAATTGGTGAATCGCTTAACCCGTAACCGAGGGTCTGAGTTTTTGTGCTTTGGATTTCTACATATCCGAAGCCGTCGGATATTTGATCTTTGGATTTACCTTTTGGAGAGGCAGTGCGCAGCACACCTTCGCATCCTATGAGATGTAGTCCCACAATGTGTTCTGTGTCGAGACGGGCCAGCCAATTCGCTACGCTGGCACCCCAATCCGAGGCATGGATTCCGTATGCGGCATAACCGAGACGGCTCATTAAAATTTTCCAGAACTCAGACATTTTTCTGGTGTCGTATCCAGGCTGATTTGGTTTTTCTGAAAATCCATATCCAGGCATTGATGGGATAACAACATGGAAAGCTTGTGTTGAGGAATGTTTTGGATTGGTAAGCGGAGCTATTACTTTTGAGTACTCATTAATTGAACTTGGCCATCCATTAAGAAGTAGTAGCGGAACGGCGTCGGCAGAGGGTGATTGTTCGTGAATAAAATGGATGTCCAACCCATTAATATTTGTTGTGAACTGTTCAAATTCATTCAATCGTTGCTCTTGTTTTCGCCAGTCGAAACTATTTTTCCAGTATTCAATAATTTCTTTTAGATAGGTGAGGTTCGTTCCATAGTCCCAGCCTGTTCCGGGAATTTCATCGGGAAATCTGGCTGTCCCGAGACGGCGAGATAAATCTTGCAGAACTACGTCTGAGACATTGATGGTAAAGGGAGTAACTTGTAATTTATCGGGCTGACTCGCCGGCACCGTTGAATTAGTTGGGTGAACCCATATGATGCAGGTTACAAAGAACAAAAGCTTTAAACGAAGAGTGTTACCCGTTGAATTCATAATAGTATTATAAAGTTTTGTAAGTGGCCATTCTTGCCACTTTTTGGTCGGAATTTGGTGTCTGTTTTTCAAAAAAAGTAGGTGTTTTTAGATGACAAAGAGAATTGCAATTCTTTTTTTAACAATACTTTGGTGCACGAGTGCCATCGTGTTTGCCCAGACGAATACTGGTGAGCTTAGTGGTGTTGTTCAGGATATATCTGGTGGAGTACTTCCTGGTGCATCTGTCGTTGCAACTCACTCTGGAAGCGGTCTAATAGTTGAGCGTGTAACCGATGGTAATGGAAGGTTCTTTTTGTCGGATCTTCCTGTTGGAAATTGGAGTCTGACTATTTCTTTAACTGGTTTTCAGCAGGCATTGCAAAAAGAGATCCTTGTAAATATTGGGACACGGCGTGACTTGAATTACACGCTAGATGTGGGAACGCTAAGTGAGACAGTGACCGTTGAGTCGTCTGTGCCGATCATACAGGCTACCACTGCCGAAATAAGTGATGTTATAGAAGCCGAACAAATCGAACAGACTCCAATTAATGGTCGAAATTTCATAAGTCTTGCACAGCTAAGTGACATGGTTGTTGTGCCTCCCGGTGGGACTAGGGGAGCTGCGCTACAGCAGACCGGTCCGTTACCGAATGTCGGGGGACAGCGTGCGGGACATAATATTTATCTCTTAGATGGCGTCAAGATTACGGACGAATACTTTAACAATTTGGTGATTAATCCCTCAATGGATTCGGTTAGGGAATTTAAAATACAAAAGACACTTTATCCGGCTGAATTCGGTGGAAAAGCGTCGGCGTTGATTAATGTATCTACAAAGTCCGGGTACAACACCTTCAGTGGTACTGCGTTTACTTTTCTCCGAGATGAGCGATTTGATTCCCATAATTACTTCGATGACCCTGATGAGCCGGTTCCTCCTCTCGGACAATATCAATTTGGTGGATCAGTGGGTGGGCCAATTATTCCGGACACGACACATTTTTTCGTGAGTTATGAAGGACAGCGCACAGATCGTTCATCGACAGGTACTTTTTCCGTGCCGTCACATGCCGTTCGTGGCGGGGATTTCAGAGGATATGGACCGATCTGTGATCCTTTGACGCGTGATTCTGTTTCGGGTGTGTGCGGGCATGCGTTTGCTGAAAATAAAATCCCTGTTAGTCGTCTTGACCCTCTCGCGTTGGCTTTGCTCGGGCAGGTTCCGGCACCGACTGGTCCCGGGGAAGTGCAGAATCTTACGGCAATCAGAACACTTGAACGGCGTCTGACTCAGTTTAGTGCCAGAGTTGATCATCAATTCGGACCCAATGATCGGATGTTTGTTCGCATGAGCACCTTTGAGGCGAACGAGTTACAGCCTTTTGGTACAAGTGTTCTTGAAGAGTCCCTCGTTCCGGGATTTGGACGCACACTGACAACGAGCACGAAAAACATTGTGGTAAGTCATTCCCATGTGTTCAGTTCTCGGGTTTTGAATGAAATTCGTTTTGGATGGATGCGGGTTTCCGGTGGACAACAGAGTCTCAATCAAGGTAACAGGTTCGCAGGCATGCACGGACTGCAGGGGGTTACCGACGACCCGCGAGATATGGGATTTCCTCAGGTTTCAACGGCCGGTCTTTATAGTGTTATGGGTGACCCGACGATGTTTATCAGTCGAAATAATGAGCATTTTGAACTTTATGAGAATCTGTTGGTTGATTTGGGGCGACATCGATTAAAGTTCGGTGCCTATTTATTTCATTTTAAATTCAGACCGGTTGGACCCGATTCTCCGCGCGGAGATTTCACATATAACGGCCAGTTTTCTGGTAATGCCATGGCAGATTTTCTTCTAGGTTACCCCGTTTCGGCCCGTGCAGGTGTTGGTGGACGAGGCGCTGAAGATGCTCGGACGACGTGGGTACATTCCTATTTTCAGGATGACTGGCAATTAAGCGATTCGTTTACGCTCAATATGGGATTGCGGTACGAGTTTAATCAGCATATGCGCGACACACAGAATCAGCTTTCGACAATTGATTTATCCGTTCCGGGAGGACGATATGTCATAGCAAGTGATGCGACAGGAAGAATTTCTCCTGAGGCCTCTCCATTATTGCCGTTGATTCCAATTCCATGGGTTGCGTCTGCTGATATCGGTTGGGATAGAAGTTTGTTGCGGCCTAGTCGGGTGCGATTAGCGCCTCGATTTGGTTTTGCATGGAATGTCGGACGGGCCGCTGATGTTGTTATTCGTGGCGGGTATGGAGTGTTTTTGAATCAATGGGCTTACAGTGTCCAGACAGGATTGGCTCGTAATCTTCCATTTTTCTTTTTAAAACAAGTCGATGTGCCCACTGAGCAGACAATTCCGTCCTTAAGGACAAGCGATATACTCACCGCAAGCGCTACTGGAAATATCGGTGGATCTATCATGGATCACGATTATCAAGTGGAATACACGCAAACATGGAGTGGTGGCGTACAAGCCGAGATAGTAAAAGGGACAATTTTTGATGTGTTTTATATGGGTTCCTACACAGTTGGTGCCGACAATTCGACCATTCGAAATGTTCCTGAACCTGGACCAGGATCATTGCACGAGCGACGGGCGATTCCTGAATTAGCTGGTATTCGTGCTATTAGATTTGATGGCCGGTCTATTTTTCATGCAGTTACTCTGAAGGCGGAACGGCGTCTAACGGATTTAATGTCCTTTAATGTTTCGTATACGTTGTCGCGTTCCAAAGACGATGCCTCAAGTCCTGGTGCCACTGCATTTGAGTCAAACGTTCCGCAGGATGTTCGGAATATTTTCCCAGGTGAGGAAGCATTGTCAAGCTTTGATCATCGGCATCAATTTGTTGCCAGTGGCAGTTATGAGTTTCCTTTCTTTCGCACGGATACTGGCTGGAGAGGACAGTTGCTTAAAGATTGGCGTATCAATGCGATAGTGATGTTTCAGACCGGGGCGCCCTTTACTGTCAATCTAACTGAGGATTGGGCGAATGTTGGTTCTGGGCCTGCGCAGCGACCTAACCTTGTTGGCGATCCGAATTTGCCCGGACATTTACGGACGTCAGAACGATGGTTTAATACGGAGGCTTTTCAGCTACAGGATAGGTTTACTTTTGGTGACGCTGGTCGCAATATAGTATTTGCACCTAGTTTTTCGAATATTGATCTCGCGTTGCAAAAATCATGGTACCTCGAATCTGGTTCCGTTATCGAATTCCGTTGGGAAGTGTTTAATGTTTTGAACGCTCCAAATTTTGGTCTTCCAAACCGCTTTTTTGGGACACCAAACTTTGGGCGCATATTTCGAGCAGGTTTGGCTCGTGAGATGCAGTTCGGAGCCCGTTTTAGATTTTAGGGCAAAGAGAAAATCAAGAAAATATTTTTTGTTATTCACTCGGTAATTAAAGAAAGGAATCACGATGCGAACAAAGGTGATTTTCTTGTTGTTAGGTGTTTCTTCCCTGACTGTAAGCACCACCGGACAGGGCCCCACTATTACTGCTGTAGCGACAGTCAAACAATTATGTCAAGGGGTGATAACAGCATCGTCAGATGCATTATTTAATGTCGGTAGAGAGGCCCCTTCTTCTGATTATGAATGGACCGTACTACATAATGATGCGTTAATGCTTGCTGAGTCAGGTAATTTGCTGATGATCGGTGGACGTGCGCGCGATGCGGATGAGTGGATGGTAATGTCTCAAGAACTAGTTGATGCTGGTGTTGTCGCGGTAGAGGCTGTGGAAGCTCGTAATACTGAACATGTATTAGCCGCAGGAGACCAAATAGTCGTGGTGTGTGAAAAATGCCATGAACCATACCGTGATGGTGGTATCTCGATGCCTATTCGTTAGCTAAATAGGAGAAAAGGATGCCTCGTATTACTTGGGCTTTAAAGCGAAGAATTGTGTTTTTGATGTTTGTGTTGTTGGTCGTTGCAACTTACGGTCAAGATATTGTTGTTTCGCAGGATAAACTGGATGTCGGGCGTCCCGGCAAAGATGTTATGTGGGTTCCTTCCCCAGATTCCTTGGTGGAAGCGATGCTCGATCTGGCAGAAGTCAATGCAGATGACGTGGTGATGGATCTTGGTTCAGGAGATGGGCGCACTGTGATTGCGGCAGCCCAACGTGGTGCGAAGGCGGTCGGAATTGAATACGATTCTGAGTTGGTTGAATTGTCGCGTGCGTATGCTCACGCCGCAGGTGTAGCTGCTAAAACTGATTTTATTGTTGCAGATCTCTTTGAAATTGATTTGTCGGAGGCAACGGTTGTTACAATGTTTCTGTTGCCGGATCTTAATGTTAAATTGCGCCCTAAATTGCTTCAATTGCGCGCGGGGACTCGTGTCGTATCAAATACGTGGGATCTTGAAGAGTGGAAGGCTGATGACACTGTTGTTCTTGATCCTTGCCCAGGTTTCTGTATGGCACACTTGTGGATTGTTCCTGCACGAGTCGAAGGAGCGTGGGATGTTAATGGTGATGTATTGAGGCTAAAACAGCGGTTTCAAACTATTAGTGGCGTTCTTGAGGCGAATGGTGAATTGGGTCCAATTACTGAGGGTTTACTGAGAGGGGATCAGATTGATTTTCGTGTGGGGGAGGCCCGTTACACTGGTCGTATTGATGGGAGCAGAATCCACGGTATGGTCGACATAGGTGGAGACGTTAACGAGTGGCTGGCGACTCAGGTTTCTAACGAATGATTAGACTTGATGTTGGATTTCCTTAATAGCAATCTCAACATAAGTATTCATCATTTCTAATATCGAGATGACGTAATGACGAAAATAATAATTCAAAGTGTCTTTGTAATTGTGCTGTTTATGTCGGTGCCCCTTCAAGGCCAAGAAGTTTCCGTGATTGAGCACGAACTTGAGAATGGGATGACTTTGCTACTTGTGCCAAGGCCAGGTGATCCCAATGTGGCGGCTGGATGGATTGCGAAGGTTGGATCCGTTAATGAGAGACCGGGTATGACAGGAGTTGCACATTTATTTGAACATATGATGTTTAAGGGTACGCATGTCATTGGGACCAGAGATATTGATGAAGATTTGTCGATTATTCGTCAACTTGATGAATTAAAGGCTGAAATACGGATCGAAGACGAGAATCTTCTCGAAAGATCGCGATTGGGAGAGATCGATAATCCCAACACACCGGAACTTCGTTCACAACGTCACAAAGTTTTGCTCGAAGATTTTGAAGATCTACTGACTCGTCAGGAAGAATTAATTATTAAAGAGGATTTTAGTCGAACCTATACTGGGCAGGGTGGATCCGGAATGAATGCTGGAACCAGTTACGACTTTACAATTTATTTTATTAACCTGCCTGCCAATAAACTAGAGCTATGGTTTTGGATGGAATCTGACAGGCTGGTCAATCCAGTTTTTCGTGAGTTCTACAGCGAACGTGATGTCGTTCATGAGGAGAGAAGGTTGCGCACTGATAGTACTCCGACTGGAAAATTTCAAGAGCAGTTTGACTCAATGTTTTGGCAGTCTTCACCGTATAGTTGGCCGGTTGTAGGATGGCCTTCTGATCTCCAGGGTATTACACGTGAAGAAGCGATGGGTTTCTTCGATCTGTACTATGCTCCAAACAATTTGGCTGCAGCTTTAGTCGGTGATTTTGATGTTGATCAAGCTATACAGTTTGCGGAAACGTACTTTGGGCGTTTGTCTCAAGGAAAATCTTCGGTAGATGCCCCACGAACCCGTGAAATGCCGCAACTAGCCGAAAAACGAATGGTGGCATATGCGGAAACAAATCCGCAGGTCTCTGTTCGTTATCACACAGTACCAGACGGGCACGTCGATGAGCCTTCTCTAGTTGTGTTGGGGCAACTCTTAAATGGACGAACGGGAAGACTTTATAAATCTCTTGTTGAGGATCAGCAGGTGGCTACCAGTGCGTCAGGTGGGCAAGCTGGGTTCAAATATGAGGGTATGTTTGAATTAAGTGGGGTTGCGAAAGACGGTCACACGCCGGAAGACGTTGAAGAGGCACTCTACGTGGAGATGGAGCGATTAAAGACTGAACCTGTCGGCGATCGTGAACTTCAAAAGGTCAAGAATCAAAATGCGGCAAGCAACTTCCGTGATCTTAGCGGCAATTATCAGTTAATGATGCAACTTTTAATTCGAGAGACTTATCGCGGTTGGGAAACGATTAACAGTGATCCGAAACTATATGATTCTGTAACGGCTGAGGACATCATGCGAGTTTCTAAAAAGTACTTTACGCAAGAAAATAGAGCCGTTGCCGTGTACTACCGTGAAGGTTCTCAGAATTCTAAAGCGGAAGGTGTTCAATGAAGCGATTTACCGCAAGCTTTGTCATGGTTTTAATTTTCTCGGGAAGTCTTTACGGCCAGAGCAGTTCAATTCCTGATCACCCGAGGGAATTACGATTTGATTCGTTGGAATTTGATCCTCCGGCAGCAGATGATCACCGTCATACTCTCGACAGCGGTGACTTAGCGTTTATAGTTGAAGATCACGCGTTACCCTTGGTTAATGTGTCTGTTTTTGTCAGGACTGGATCGTACCTTGATCCTGTTGAACAGCGTGGGTTGGCATCTTTGACGGGAGCACAGATGCGAGCGGGTGGCACCCTAGAATTATCTGCGGCGGACTTTGATGAAGAAGTTGCGTTTCTCGCTGCCCAAATTAGGAGCTCTATTGGGGGAACATCAGGACAGGCGTCGGTCAATTGTCTCACAAAAGATCTCGATGTCGCGCTTTCTCTGTTCTTTGATATGCTCGCTAGGCCTCGTTTCGAAGAATCAAGACTTGATTTGGCTAAAAGTCAAATGATCCAATCTATGGAGCGCCGGAATGACAGCACACGCAGTATTGAAGGTCGTGAATGGAATCGTTTGATGAGAGGCGATGAGCATTTTTCTACCCTGCCCTCCACTAGAGAATCAATTGAATCAATTGAACGCGATGATTTAGTTCGTTTTCACCAACGGTACTTTTATCCCGGTAACTTTGTGTTCGCCATAGCAGGGGATGTCGATACAGATAATGTTGTCGAGATATTGAACGAAGAGTTGTCCGAGTGGAGAACTTCCGAGAGCTCTGTGGCAGATGTTCCGAAGCCGTCATCTGAAATCCGAAGAGGTCTTTTTGGCGTTGACAAGTCTGAGGTTAATCAAGGTCGTGTGTCGATTGGTCATTTAGGAACGACGCGTGACAATCCCGATCGGTATCCCTTAATCATTATGAATGACATCCTGGGCGGGGGAGGATTCAGCTCG
>Ga0310344_10002435_pt1 | contig 13962 bp, 11 predicted proteins | sample HC15DNA20200_MG_FD_203801 | JGI IMG/M metagenome (GOLD analysis project Ga0310344, IMG submission 203801) | Marine microbial communities from station ALOHA, North Pacific Subtropical Gyre - HC15-DNA-20-200_MG | ecosystem: Environmental > Aquatic > Marine > Oceanic | place: Pacific Ocean: North... | reverse complement strand
ACGGCCTTCACTAGTCCGTAATCACCTACAGGAAGAATGTCTGCCCGGCCAAGGGAGAAAATCAAAAGCATGTGCGCGGTCCAATCACCAACACCCCGGATCTGAGTCACGTTCTCTATCACCTCATTGGTCGTCATTTTCCCCAAAGCCCGAGGTAGAACCAACTTCCCTTCAAAAGCGGTCGCAATCGAACGAAAAGCTGCGATTTTCTGACGCGACAGACCTGCCTTCCGGAATTGCGCATCTGACATATCTAAGATTTTTTTGGGCGCAGGGATCTGGCCTGGTCCCAAAGCCTTAACCCGCTCTTCTATCTTCGCGGCCGATGCAACAGACAGCTGCTGATATAAAACTGAACGCATCAAATAGCGATAGGGCTTACCCTTCGCTTCCAATTTGCAAGGGCCTACCGATTCGATCAGTCGTTTCATAACCGAGTCTGAGGCTTTTAGGTGCCTTGTCGCTCTTCTGAGCAAACTGGGGGTCAATTCCGCAGACATCGCATGAGAATAGCCGCTAATCTTTCGGGATGGACGATTTCTTGATCCGAGCACAAAACCTATGGGCTAGCGCCACGCGAAAACATTCCGCGCTTGATAAGGCTACAGAGCTAGATGCACAGCCGAATGTAGATACATATATGATCGGTGGTCTATCAGAGGCTCAAGAAGAGGTCCTGACCTACGCCTGTGCCATCACGAGTCCTGAGGTCTACGTCCGCTGGGGAACCCATCCGCCGTCAGGTCTACTTCTTTTGGGAAGGCAGGGTGTTGGAAAAGCCCTGCTCGCGAGGGCGCTTGCAACACGTGCGAAAACACCCTTCCTTCGAGTCAGAGTTCCGCAGCTTGTACTCGATATTGTTCACTCTGGGACTAAGGCAGCGGAGTTAATCCAGACCTGGACTGATGTATTAAATGATATGCCGAATATTTCTGTCTATTTTGATGAGCTCGAGTTTTCCCAGGCACAGGAAATAGGAGTCCGAAGAACTGACTTGCCTATTGGGCCAATCATGGATTTTATGCTCGATTTCGTCGATCGGGCGATCGCGGCAGAACAGGTACTCGTTGTGGGTGCAACTAGCTATCCGGATACCCTTCGGCCAGCCTTTTTCTCAGGAGGACGTTTCGAGCGGGTCGTAGAAGTCAACCCCCGGTATCCCGAAGACATCATTAAAGCTCTCGAATTACATGCCGAGGAGGCCGAAAAGAGAGCTGGACGATCCCTCTTTGCCGATGTCGATTGGAGTCAAGTCGTGCGAAGGTTCCGAGGACCCACAACGGGTGAATGGATTCAACTCATGCATGGCGTCTTACGTCGCAAGGCTCGATCTGAATCCGCCTTTGAATCGGTAAAACCAATCGTCACAAACGATCTTCTAGACGAAGTGGATCGATTTCGAAAAGCAAATAACCGTCTACCCCAAACTCGAGGCGGAAACTACATCTAGTCGGTTTTTAATTGTTGAGTAGGATACGTGTTTGTTTTTCCGGTATGAGCAACAGCTTGTTCGGGTTCCGCATTAAGCCTCCTACTTGGGGAATCCCTATACCGTACTCCCTGGTATCCTCGGATCGCCAAAAGACCCTGCCTCCCTTATCCCCTACCTGAACGAATGGCCCTTTTAGTCCCCTTCTATCTGCTATCTCAAGCATTTTATCAATCACTTCCGTTCTCCACTTCTGGGTTCGGAGGGTTCGCTTAACTCGACCGGCAGGAAGTTTATATAGTTCTGTTACTCCAGGCGCTGATATCTTTTGATTCGCAAGCACTCGCCTGCCGATAAGTTTGCTAACAAAACGATCTCGTACTATTACTGCACCTCTTCTAACGCTATGGCCTTGATAGCCCAACGCATGCCCAATCTCGTGAAATGCCGATCCGGTAAATTCTTCATCGGTTAACTTCCTGGTATTCCCTCTTACATCTTTTGGTGTATTGAGTGCGAGATCAACTCGTGCAAATCTTAGTTCACCTTTCCACGAGTCTTCCCTGTCTAAATAGCAGTCCGCGATTGCTCTGCCCGAGCCTGGACCTTGAGCATTCATGATCGGACCCTCTGACACATTTACTTGAACCATCGCCTCAAACTTAGGCGTCTCATTAAAATAGATACCAAGCTCAAGATCTTCCCAGGCTTTAATTGCCCCCCTTACAAAACTCTTGGACCTTGGTGGTCCCGAAATGGAAAAATTTACTACGGAACCTTTTGCCCAGCGGCAATAAAACTCTCGAATCGAACCTGCTCTTGGAAAAAGATAGAGTTGAGCCGACCAATCTCCAGCTCGAGCTCCTTCGAGAGTCCATGGAGACTGGCACGAGACTAAAAACAATAGTGCCGGAAACGAGAGCATTGAGAGAACCCAGGACAAAAAACATCTCGTCCTGAAGCCCCCTTCCTTTCTAAGAAGAGCTCCTTTCTGTCTTTCTTTGTGTGCCAACATTGATTTCAGATCCTAAGATCCACATCGTAATGGAAATTGAATCTATCTTCCTACTCGCTTCGGTAGGCCTAGCAGCAGGCATAATCAACACTCTCGCAGGTGGAGGTTCGTTTCTTACTGTCCCAGTACTCGTAATGCTGGGCCTCCCAGGAAATCTCGCCAATGGGACCAATCGAATTGGTGTTCTATTTCAGACTTTTATGGCCGGATGGCGCTTCCGAAGAACTTCTATTTTTCTCCCTAAGGAAGTTCTTCCCGTACTTGCCCCCATGGCCGTGGGATCGATTATTGGCGCCATTGCAATCAACCAAATATCGGATCAAATTTTTGAAAAATTTTTCGGCGTAGCCATGATCCTCTTATGGGCAATGACCTTACGAAAATCAACTGAAGAAACTAAATCTTCCCCGAACCGACTTTGGCAAAATTTTATACGTTTTCTTGTCGGTTTATACGGGGGAGCGTTTCAGGCTGGTGTAGGGATTCTTTTGGTTCTCGTACTGAGAAACACTGGCCTAGATCTTTTAAAAGCTAACGCCCTAAAAGTTGCAGTGAACTTCTGTTTCACCCTACTAGCGCTTCCAATTTTTTTATTTAATGGTCACGTTTCCTGGGGACCAGCGCTTGCCTTGGGTTTTGGCTTCGCAATTGGAGGCGAGGTGGGAGCACGGATTGCAATCGATCACGGGAGTAGGATACTGCGGCCCGCTCTAGGAATAGCTGTTCTTATTCTCGCAGGCAGGATGTTTGGACTTTACTAAGTACGGAACCGAAACTCACTTGTGCCCGATTTATTTGGGCGCCATGCAAAGGACTGACAAATGGCAATCAAGTTAGAAAAGATGAGTGAAACCCCTCATGTTGCACTTGTCACGATAGATCGACCCGAAAAAGCAAATTCGCTCAATCCCGAACATATTTATGAATTAGCCTCTGTATGGAAGGAACTCGCGTCTGATCGTGAAGTGCGATGCGTAGTCTTAACGGGTTCAGGCGAACGAGTTTTCTGCGCGGGCATGGACATGCGTGAGACCGTACCGGCAGCAAGGCGTCTGGTAGAAGGAAAGACTCTAGACCCAAAAACATTCGAAGGCTTAAAAAACGTCTCTATTGCACTACTCGCCGGCTTCGATCTCAAAAAACCTCTCATCTGCGCAATCAATGGTCACGCTCGAGCAGGCGGATTCGACCTTATGCTTTCTTCAGAACTTAGAGTTTCTGTACCCGAGGCAACGTTTGCACTAGAGGAAGTAGCTTTAGGTCTGTACCCAACGGGAAATGCTACTGTCCTTTTGCCAAGGCAAATTGGCTGGGCGAACGCCCACGAAATTCTTCTAACTGCCAAACCCTTTAGCGCCGAAAGAGCGCTAGAAATCGGCCTGATCAACCGCCTAGCGGTAAGAGAAAAGTTGCTCGATTCAGCCTTCGCGTTAGCTACGGCCATTTCACAAAATGGGCCTCTAGCGGTTCGCGAAACCAGATTTGGGGTCCGCGAATTGCTCGGAATGGACCTAAAGTCTGCATATAAGCGCCAGGAAGAGATCGGACGCCCACTTCGTGCTAGTCAAGATGCAAAGGAGGGGCAACTCTCCTTCCTAGAAAAACGGCAACCCGTTTTTAAAGGGCTTTGATCTTCCATCCTTACTGCGAGACCAGATCCGTCCAGAGATTCTCAGCACCTCGATCTAAAGCCTTTTCTCCGAGTCTATCCCTCCACACAGCTTCGGCTCCAAACTCTGCTCTCCATGACCAGAGCCTTCGAGTCGTAAAGTGAAGAGCATGTTCATAAGTAAAGCCAATCGCCCCATGCGTAGCGTGCGCAATTTTAGAACCTATACCTGCGGCTTCGCCGGATCGCGCTTTAGCAACTGCAATCTCGAAAATTGCTTTTTTCGAGTCTGCCGCTATGCAAGCGGCGGATGAAGCTGCACGTGCTGCGGCGGTCTCGGAGGCCAAAATCGCCAATTGGTGCTGAATCGCCTGAAACTTCCCTATTGGCCTGCCGAACTGAACCCTGTCATTGGCAAACTGAACACTTTCTCCCAGAAGATTCTCCAGTGCTCCCGTAATCTGAACGGAGCGCGCGAGCGCCCCGTAAAGTTCAACAAGCCCTTTCGAAAAATCTTTAGGCAACGGATTTCCAGCCAGAACCGCACAGTTAGAAAAACTAAGCGTATCGCGAGGCTCCTTAGCCAGGTTTTGACCAGCTAACTTATCGCCGGAATCCGGTTCAAGAAGCACAATCGAATCTTCCCCATCTATGACGGCCTCAGCAAGAATCGCAGTAGCTCGGCCTCCCCATGGTACTCTGTCCAGCATACCTTTCACTTTTGATCCGCTTCCCTCCAGCTTTCCACCAGCAGCCAATGTAAGAACGCCCTTAGGAACTTCTAAACCACAATTTGAACACAGCCAAGATGCGACCATCGTCTCAACCAAAGGCACCGGAACGCAGTACCGTCCCGCAGCGCGAATAACACTCTCAACTTCATTCCAGCTCGCGCCGACGCCACCGCTTTCCTCAGGCACCAGGGCCTGCATAACTCCCATTTCTTCTAATTCTTTCCAAAGCTTTTCGGGCCAAATACCGGTTTCAGCCTCTTCTAATACTTCTCTTGTAGCCAAATCCTCAAAAAGACGGGTAACTGATTCTGATAACATTTGGGCCAATTCATTCATCTTAAACCTAGACCTCGAGCAATAATTCCTCTCAAAATTTCACGCGTTCCTCCTCGGAGAGAAAACGAAGGAGCTACCTGAGTAAGATAAGAGAGGACTTGAGCTAAATCCGTATCACCATCTGGATCGGGTTCAATTCCGAGCAAATCATGAACAAGTTCAGGCAATTCTTGTTCAAAAGACGTACCAAGGTCTTTCACAACTGACGCTTCTAATGCAGGGGCTTTCCCTTCATTTAGCATCCCGGCAACCGACAACGACATAAGTCGTAAAGTAGCCATGTGAGCAATACATCTCCCGACAAGACGCCGCGCTGTTCCATCAGAGGGATTTACCTCTCTGACCAATTCACGCAGAAGCAAAAAGCTACTTAGATAACGTTCGGGGCCGCTTCGTTCAAAGGCCAGTTCAGCCATAACCTGCTGCCAGCCCTGTCCCTCTTCTCCAACCAAACGTTCCGTAGGAACGTAAACGTCTTTGAAGACCACTTCATTGAAGTGCTCACTGCCCGACAGATCTCGGATTGGTCGAGGATCAATTCCCTCAATGTCCATGTTCAAAAGGAACTGCGACAGCCCAGTGTGTTTACTGTCGGGATCCGGATTTGTGCGAATCAATGCCACCATTTGATTACAACGATGAGCGTGAGTAGTCCAAAGTTTGGATCCATTAATTATCCAACCTCCATCGACTCGCTCTGCCTTTGTACGCATGGAAGCTAGGTCGGAACCCGAGTCGGGTTCGCTCATTCCAATGCAATAGTAACCTTCTCCGCGCGCAATAGCGGGCATGAACTCCTGCCTTTGCTCCTCAGTTCCGTACCTAAGCAAAAGAGGCCCTGTCTGGCGATCACCGATCCAATGGGCAGCTACTGGGGCTCCTGCCGCCAACATTTCCTCCAAAACTACGTACCGGTCAAGGGCACTCCTTTCATGTCCACCGTATTTTTTTGGCCACGTCATACCAATCCAGCCACGTTCTCCAAGCTTTCTGGTGAACTCAGAGTCAAACCCCTGCCATGTCGCGGCCTTCTTTACAGCCGGAAAGCCCTCCAAGTTTTCCTTGAGAAACTCTCTAACCTCTGCGCGAAGAGCCTTAGTATCATCGGGTAATTGGCAAGGCTCAAATTGAAAATCGTACATTGCGTTAGTCTTCCTTACGGAGCAACATTCTGTCGCCTAGACAAAATCTAGCATCGCGGAGCAAGAATCGGATCCGAGAACTAGATTCAAAAAGAACATTTTCCCGATTTGAGGATCTCTTGACGCGACCCACCAAACCTCGAAATGCTTCTAGCCTGGTCATTGTCCGAGGTTCTTCAAAATCAATCCAGGTCCTCATGGGAAAACGAGCTCCGAAAAATCGATTCATGCCTGATATCTACGTTTTCCCAGGTGGAGGGGTATCAAACGAAGACCGCTTCAGCAAACCCACTAGCTTGTTAAGAGCTAGTCAGCATCAAGCTCTGTCAAGTACGACACGAGAAATCTCACCCCTAACGCTCGCAACCACAGCCGTTAGGGAGACGTTCGAAGAAACAGGACTTTTGCTTGGACAACTTCACGAGGGAAGAATCAAGCCCGACCTCAAACATCTCCAATATATTGCGCGAGCAATAACTCCCTCCTACCAGCGAACGCGTTATCACGCAAGGTTTTTTCTGTCGCGAAAAAACCATTTCTCAGGTCAAGTTAAAGGGAACGGAGAGCTACTCGACCTCCGCTGGGTATCAATTAAGCAAGCACTAAAACTTCCAATAGTTGACGTGACCGAATTCGTTCTTTGCGAAGTTCAAAAGATTCTTCGTGGAGCCAAGCAAATTCCTCCGCTGATATATTATCGAAATCTAAAACCTCGAGTTCGTAGATAGGAACACAGGAAGCCGAACGGACAAAGCGTACTCCTCTATCGTTCCTCGATTACTTGACCTGCCACAACCACGCTCTCACCGAAGACAAGAGAGCTAACGAATATATTAGTCCACGGTTCCCTTAAAATGCCGGGCCCTCAACAATCACCTTCTCTTTAGCAATTAAAAAGGGTAGCTCGTCGTTTACGAAATTTGGTTCATCTTCACGAGTAGCGACATATTCGGGAGTAGTAGCAGATTCTCGCATTTTGCTCGTTCCCTCAAACCAGGTAAGAGCCACACCATCCCATGCAGGCTTATGACCTTCATTATAAAGAGAAGCTCTCGTGTGACTTTGGACGTACCGAAGAACTACTGGAATTGCTCCGCCAAGCGGACCATGCACGTTGCGCCAATGGCCTTGGAATGCAGATACACTCAGATCCTTACGCCTCGTTACAAATTCTATGTTCTTAACTCCTGAAACTGGAGTAGGACCTTCCTTGATGAGATAATCGTCGGTAATAATCTCTACCATACCTTTCACATCCATAAAATTCGGCTCGTCTGCCCTTACAGCCGCTAACTCTTTGCTGTTCCTAAGGTTTTTTAGATCTTCGAGATTGTCAAACCAAACTTCGGCGACGCCATCGTATACAGGCTCGCGTCCATTTTTGTATGCTCCGGCTATCACATGATTTTGCACGTAGCGCCGAAGCCCAGGAAGTTTCGCTGCAAGAGACCCATGAATCGTTCCCCAATGCGACTGAAAGTCCTCAACTGAAAAACCAGCTTTTCTCTTAAAACTCGCGACCACCTTCACCATTTTCTTACCTCAGATATACACCGGGGTTCCTTCCCTAGTCCATATAGGAGTATCATGTAACTTTCATCGGGCAACAGACAACCCAGAAAAGAGGACTAGAGAAATGACAAAAATTGACGGCGCCACCCTAATTGCACGATCCCTTAAAAGTCAAGGAGTTGATTTGATGTTCGGCGTCGTCGGATTCCCTGTAGTACCTGTTGCCGTCGCAGCACAAAAAGAAGGAATCCGATACTTTGGGTTTCGAAATGAGCAAGCTGCAAGCTATGCAGCGGGAGTCGCAGGTTACCTTACCGGGCGTCCTGCGGCGTGTCTAACTGTTTCCGGACCAGGCATGATCCACGCAATAGCCGGACTCTCAAATGCCTGGTCAAATTGCTGGCCAATGATTCTGCTTGGTGGGGCAAATGACTCCTATCAAAACGGTCAGGGAGCCTTCCAAGAAGCACCCCAGATAGAAGCAGCGAGACCTTTTGTTAAATATGCGGCACGTCCAGACAGTCTCGCTCGCACACCCGACTACATAGAGCAGGCTGTTCGAACAAGCATATACGGACGACCTGGCGCAACTTACCTCGACCTTCCTAATGATATTATTACTGACAAAATAGAAGAGGAGGAAGTCAGTTTGCCTCCTTACTGCCCCACCCCTCCCGCTGCTTTGGCAGACCCACGAGAAGTTAAAAAAGCTATCGAAGTTCTTAGAAGTGCTAAGCAACCACTTGTGATCGTTGGCAAAGGGGCGGCTTACGCACAAGCAGAAGATCAAGTCCGGGAATTCATAAACACAACTCAACTTCCTTTTCTTCCGACGCCCATGGGAAAAGGGGTCATCCCAGACAGTCACAACCTTTCAGTGGCTTCCGCTCGTTCGGACGCACTTGGAGGCGCCGACGTTGTATTCTTGATCGGTGCACGACTAAACTGGATACTCCATTTTGGTCTACCCCCTCGCTTCAAGGAAAACGTGAAGTTTATCCATCTGGATATTGCCGCAGATGAGATCGGCACCAATGTCCCTTGTGAGGTTCCTCTCGTAGGGGACGCCAGCTCAGTGATGGACCAGCTAAATACAGTTTTAAAAGAAGACCCCTTCACCTTTGACAAAGATTCTGAATGGTTAGCAACCCTTTCAGAAAAGGCCCGTGACAACGAAAAAGCCGTTGAAGCTATGTGCGAGGACGACCAAGTCCCAATGGGATACTACAGAGTGCTTCGAGAAATACGAGATCAAATGCCGCCCGATCACCTCTTGGTTTCGGAAGGTGCAAACACAATGGACATTAGTCGTAGCGTACTCATGCACGACGAGCCTCGGCAACGTATTGATGCTGGCAGCTTCGGAACAATGGGAGTGGGAACAGGTTTCGCGATTGCTGCTGCAGCCGTCTCTCCTGAAAAGAAAGTAGTTTGCGTACAGGGCGACTCCGCCTTTGGATTTAGCGGAATGGAAATCGAAGTTGCCTGCAGATATCAGCTACCCATAACCTTCGTAATTGTAAATAACAATGGAATAGGCGGCGGATTCGATTCGTTAGATAGAAATCAACCAAACCCTGCCCAATACACAATAGCCGCCAGGTACGAGCGAATGATCGAAGCCTTTGGAGGAAAAGGATACTTCGCGACTACCCCCGAGGAGATGACGACCGCATTAAAAGAAGCCATCCGGGATCCTAATCCTAATATTGTGAATATCATGATTGATCCCAAAGCTCAAAGAAAGCCGCAAAAATTCGAATGGCTTACTCGCTGAAACCTTTTTGTACATGGAAACTTAAAGATGAAAACTGCATACGATTACGACCTCACAAGCCCGTAGGTTATGGAGAATTCGTGCAACAAGAACCCTAATTCTCTCCAAATATATTAATCACTTCTGTTAAAAAATTCGTAAACTACTTTTGCATCGACCTCGGAAATTCCACTGACACTTGCCAGATTAGACAACGAAGCCTGCCGTACTTGCTTGAGCGAACCAAAACTCCCTATAAGTTTCTTCCTTTTTACCGGACCAATACCAGGGAGTTCTTCCAAAATTGAAACAAGATTGATTTTGCTCCTTAAATCTCGCTGATATTCTATCGCAAAGCGATGAGCCTCATCGCGTACTCGCTGAAGAAGTAACAGGCCTCGTGAACTAGGAAAAAGAAAAATAGGATTCGACCGACCAGGAACGAAGATCTTCTCTTTCTTCAATCCCCCACCCCTTTTCACCCTCGGACTTCTGCTTTCCGAATCTTGCTCTTTAGCAATACCAATATGATCCTGCGTAAGTAAAGCATCTGCCAAAACAGATGAGGACACAGCGACCTGCCCCCTTCCACCATCTACCATCAAGAGATCCGGCATGGGATCGCTTTCTATACGTAAAATTCTCCGCTCAAGTACTTCTCGTAAACATGCCAGGTCATCCCCTCCTTTAGCATCTCTAATTTTATATCTTCTATATTCTGACTTAAGTGGATTTCCTTCTTTGAAGACAACTTTACTCCCAACTGGAAGCGACCCGTTCAATGTTGAGATGTCATAACATTCAATTGTATGTGGATAGTTTTTTAAACCCAACTTTTTTTGTATCTCGTTCAAGGCGTCATCTATGCTCTGCCTCTTTTCAAGTCGAACCCCAAGTGCGAGGGATGCATTGCGTACACTAAGATCTGTCAGTTCTTTTAATTTGCCACGCTTGGGATATCGGACTCTAACCCTGCGAGCTGCCTTTTCAGTCAGAAGGCCACTTATATCTTCTGATTCAAACGGTTCATTTGAAGAAAGAACCTCCTCAGGAATAGAAGCCGGCTCTTTTCCCGCGTAGTACTGACCAATAAACGAAGCCATAGCGCTTCCGTTGTCAATTTTAACTCCAGAAACTCCATACTCTTCCGCACCAACCATTCTCCCGTCTCTCACTTGAAGAACCTGCAGCGAAGCCTCTTCTCCCACCCTTGAAAGGCCAAAAATGTCTCGATTAATGAATTTTTCACTCACGATCTGTTGCCGTTGAACCGTAGTTTCGATTGCTCCTATTTGGTCACGGACTTGAGCCGCTTCCTCATAGCGCCTGTCGGAAGATGCGCTTTGCATTCGATCAGTAAGTCGCTTTATCAGCTCCTGTGAGTTTCCTCTTAAAAATAATTTGGTTCCTGCCACAAGCTGATCGTATCGTTCTTTCGAAACCAAATCGCAACATGGCCCCACACATCTTTTCATTTCATATTCAATGCACGGTCGCCCTCGACGTTGATAATCCCGCAACACAGGATCCGAACAAGATCGCAATGGAAAGATTTTTCGAAGAGTTGAAAGCGCTTCTCTCATGCTCTGGCTAGACGTGTAGGGTCCAAAATATTGAGCCCCATCTTTTGAAAACGATCGGACCTTTGTAAGTCGTGGCCATTGTTCGCGCGGATCAAGCCTCAGTGATAAATATTGCTTATCGTCACGGAGTCGAACATTAAAGGGCGGTTTGTATTTCTTAATGAGCTCATTTTCTAGTAGTAGAGCATCTTTAGGGCTCTTCGTTATCACGACGTCAATATCTTCTGAGCGATCGATGAGAGCAGGAATCTGAATCCGCCCATCTCCACCAGGAACCATGTAAGACCTTACCCTTGTCCTGAGATTTGAAGCCTTACCAACGTACAAAACCTTTTGTGATGAATCTTTAAAAAGATAAACACCTGGTTCCGTAGGCAAATTTTTCATTACATCTGAAAGCGCCATACTACCCTCTACGCATCGCGAAGGACTTCACTTTCGAGATCTGAAATCTTATCTCTAATTTCTGCTGCTTTCTCAAACTCTAACTTTCGGGCCGCATCCTCCATTTCATGTTTTAAGGATTCAATTAATACTGGAAGTTCGTGTAGAGGAACATCAGGTGTCTTGCGACCATCATTTTTAGGAACAGTTAGGTAATCGCCTTCCCAAATTGAATCTCTCAGACTATCAATCCTTTTAGCCACGGATTTCGGAGTAATTCCGTTATCTCGATTATATTGACCTTGAATTTCCCTTCGCCTTTCTGTCTCAGCGAGCGTCATCCTTATCGAATCTGTCTCAGAGTCAGCGTAGAGAATCACGGTTCCTTCTACATTCCGCGCCGCACGTCCGATAGTTTGAATTAAGGAACGAGTGGAACGTAAAAACCCCTCCTTGTCAGCATCAAGAATAGCGACTAAAGCAACTTCAGGAATGTCGAGGCCTTCTCTAAGAAGATTAATTCCAATCAATACGTCGAAAACACCTTCTCTCAACTCTCGAATAATTTCAGTCCTTTCAATCGTTTTTATATCGCTGTGAAGGTAACGAGCCTTGACCTTGTGTTCCTCGTAGTAATCTGTCAGCTCTTCAGCCATGCGTTTAGTTAGGGTTGTAATAAGAACTCTCTCGTTTTTAGCAACGCGAATTCGTATCTCCTCCAATAGGTCGTCGACTTGTCCTTTCGCACTTCGAACCTCTACTACAGGATCCATTAAGCCGGTGGGACGAATAATCTGCTCTACAATTGCATCCTCTGAGCTCTCTAGTTCATAATTTGCGGGTGTCGCAGAGACATATACGGCTTGCGGTACTCTTTCTTGCCATTCCTCAAATCTAAGAGGTCGATTATCAAGCGCAGAAGGAAGCCTAAAACCATATTCTACGAGCGTTTCTTTTCTAGATCTGTCTCCTCGAAACATTCCTCCAATCTGAGGAACCGTCACGTGGCTCTCATCTGCAAAGACAATCAAATCATCAGGGAAGTAATCGAATAGTGTATACGGCTCTTCCCCTTCCTTCCTTCCGTCAAGCCATCGCGAATAGTTTTCAACCCCGTGACAAAATCCAACCTGTTCCAACATTTCGAGATCGTAGAGTGTCCGCTGTTCGAGCCGCTGAGCCTCTAGTAGCTTATTTTCATTATTTAATTCAGCTAGCCGGCTCTTCAACTCAAGCCGTATTCCATCAGCAGCGGTTTTGATCTTCTTCTCGGAAGCAACATAATGACTTGCGGGGTAGATCATCGAACGTTTAATTTTATGAACAACTCTTCCTCTCAAAGGATCAATCTCTGCAAGACCCTCAATCTCATCACCAAAGAATTCTACTCTTACCGCGCGATCGCTTTCATATTGCGGAAATATCTCAACAATATCACCTCTAACTCGGAAGGTTCCCCGATGAAAGTCGTAATCATTCCGTTCGTACAGCATGTCTACTAATCTTCGCAAGAGAACATCCCGGTCCAATCGCATACCAGTTTCAAGATAGACGTGCATAGAGCCATAAGCCTCTGGTGCACCAAGTCCGTAGATGCAGGATACGCTCGCGACCGCAATAACGTCACGTCGCGTCAACAATGAATGTGTCGTTGAATGTCGAAGTTTATCTATTTCATCATTTATTGATGAATCCTTCTCTATATACGTGTCAGAAGAAGCTATGTATGCTTCCGGTTGATAGTAGTCATAATACGACACGAAATATTCGACGGCATTATTAGGAAATAGGGCGCGAAACTCACCATAAAGTTGTGCTGCCAACGTTTTATTGGGCGCCATGATTAGCGCTGGCCGATTCATTTGCGCGATTACACAAGCCATCGTAAAAGACTTGCCAGAACCCGTAACGCCCAAAAGCGTTTGATGAGCTAAGCCTCCAGACAGATTTTTCAGAATTTTTTTTATGGCCCCAGGTTGATCTCCCTTGGGCTCGAACTCTGAAATCAGTTCAAAATTTTTATTTTCTCGCTCGTCTGCTTTAAATTTTTGGCCGGCAGAGTTCCTTCTATTTTGTCCTCTCAAAACCGCCCCTCCTGCCTTATTTAAACCGATGCCACGTAGACCCATCAGGCGTATCTTCAATCGTAACACCTTCATCCATCAACAAATCTCGAATGCGATCAGCTTCAGAAAAGTTTTTTTTCTGACGAGCCGCTTCACGCTTCTGAACCAAATCATCGATTCTCGGATCGGATTCCTTTCCTACTTCTTGAGACAATGGCGACAACAAGTCCAAACCTAACCATGAATCAATCAATTCAACCAGATAGCGTTTTGCTGAACCAGACAGGCCTGATTTCCGTACTACCTCTCCAGCCAAAGCAAGGACCTTCGGAGCGTTGAGATCATCGTATGCAGCTGCATAGAAGCGTTGAACAATCTTTTCTACACCTTCTTCAG
>Ga0310344_10002434_pt1 | contig 13962 bp, 13 predicted proteins | sample HC15DNA20200_MG_FD_203801 | JGI IMG/M metagenome (GOLD analysis project Ga0310344, IMG submission 203801) | Marine microbial communities from station ALOHA, North Pacific Subtropical Gyre - HC15-DNA-20-200_MG | ecosystem: Environmental > Aquatic > Marine > Oceanic | place: Pacific Ocean: North... | reverse complement strand
CCGGGCCGTTTTGGTACAAGACCGCACGCTCCGACATATAGTTACCCGGCTTGAAGTCCTCCGGATTGCGTATCCAACTGTGTAGATTGTCTTCTGTTAGGTCAGTTATGCCCGCTCCGAGGGTCTGGCGAGTTCTCAAGTCAGTCAGGTTAGGTGCCGGTACAGGTGTGATATCCCCTCCAGAGAAGAACCCGGTCAACCGACTCGCGGACAGAGCGGGATCGTCGGGTCCGTCGATGTTATGACAAAGGGTGCAATTTGCTGCAAAGAGTTGTTGTCCTGCTTTCGCTTTGTCTGAGATGGCAGGTGGTGCCCCATATGCAGCGACCCAGGAATCGAAGTCGTTTTGCTCCATCACGGTAACTCGGAAACGCATCAGGGCATGAGATAAACCGCATAACTCGGCACACTGACCGTAGAGTGTGACCGGTAAGTCTTCGGTGATTTTATCCGAGTCTGCTTGGAACCACATTTTGTTGACGTGGGTTGGTACCATGTCTAACTTACCAGCGAGCTTCGGAACCCAGAAGCTGTGAATTACGTCATCCGATTCCAATGATATATTGATTGGCCGATCTACAGGGATGCGCATCTCGTTGGCCGTGATAATCTTTTTACCATCGCCCGCGTCTGGGTATTCAAACTCGAACCACCATTGATGCCCAGTCACATTTACTTGAAGGGGGTCTGGTCCATCTTCGGGTGCCTTATCGATTGCGAAGAGAGTAAAAACTGACCAAATCCCTAGCGCCAGAACTAATATGGTAGGGATGATGGTTAGGATGATTTCCAATGATGTGTTCCCGTGTATCTGTGGTGGTTTAGCATCACCTGGTCTTCGGCGATAGCGGACTATTGCGTAGACTAAAACGCCTTCTACGATGATGAAGACGGCTACCATGACCCACAGAAGGACATTGAAAAGATCGAGTTGCTTTTGTGCGACTGGGCCGAATGCTTCCCAGGTTGACTGGCCGTCTTTAGAACAACCGGCCACAAGCAGGAAAAGCACCGACATTAAGCCTAACTGAACCAATCGGTTCTTCAGGTTAACACTGCGTCTTTTTGGTTGGTTGAAGTTCGAAGAGGATTGCATGGGAAGGGATTTTAACCGTCGGTAGGGCGACAGCCCCATTTGTTGACTCTCCGGGGTTTTATTTAGCTAGGCTGATACATTTTTACGTTTGCTAATTTGAGGTCGTCTTGACTCGGAATTAGCCCGTACTCGAGCATGTATGTGCCGAATTTCACTAACCTTCGGGACGTTATCACAGCCTCAAGTAGCCTGTCAACGCATTTCGGCTTCTCTCAGGAGCAATGCCCGCGTGCCTGAAATAAGGTGTACTAAAAACTAATAATGGAAGACGCTATCAGGAAGCATAACGGCGAACAAAAGCGCTAGGTAAAGAAGGGAAAATAGATACAAATACTTAGCATTGCGGACGTTGTAATCCTGAAGTAGCTTCCAAGCCAAATAGATGAAATATGCTCCGAGTGTCGCTGCCGAACCCAGATATATCAGTCCTACCGCGTTCGAAAAAGAAAAGAGTAGTGTTAAGCCTACCAAAGCCAAGCTGTAGATGAAGATGTTCTGCGTCGTCCTCTTTTCACCTGCAACTACCGGGAGCATGGGAACTCCGGCTGCTTTGTAGTCGTCTTGAATCATCAGGGATAGCGCCCAGAAATGAGGGGGAGTCCAGAAGAAGATAATAGTGAATAAGTAGACCGCTGGTAGGTCTATAGACCCTGTAACTGCTGCCCATCCGACCATGGGTGGAATCGCGCCGGCAGCTCCTCCAATTACTATGTTTTGCGGGGTGTTGCGTTTTAACCAGCCAGTGTAGATCAATACATAGAATAATGTTGCGGCCAACGTGAGTACTGCGGAGATGAGGTTGACCCAGTATGCCAATACAAAGAACGCTCCCGCGTTTAGGGCGACTCCAAAAATGAGAGCTGCAACGGGGGGTATTCGATTACTAGGGACCGGGCGCTTGATGGTGCGTGACATCAAGGCGTCGATATCTTGATCTAGAAAATGATTGATGGCGTTGGCACCACCGGCTCCAAGGGCACCGCCAACGCAGACTAGAGTTAGAATCTGCAGGGATGGTATACCTGCGGCCGCAAGGAACATCCCTCCGATGGCGGTGATGAGCAGGAGAGAAATGATCGGCGGTTTGGTGAGCGTGATATAGTCGTTAAACAAGGCAATGATTCCGCTGGACGCGGCTACCTTGTCTGCATTTGCGGCCGATGCCCCTGAATTTGCTCCCTCAGCCATTATTTGGTCCGTCCCAGCGGGTACCAGGGTTCGAGAATGTTATTACGACCAGAGCTGATACAACTATCCACACAGCGGTGGCAACGGCTAGGTGCAATGCCCTTACATCTTGTCCTAAATCCCCCCAAATCACCATTGCCCCGATGATGATTTGGAGAGCAAATAACGCTATTGCGGACATAGAGAGCACTCGTATCTCCAAGGGCTGACTCCTGCCCCTGAAACCCAGATGCAGGCTGTATATGACAAATATACCTACAACCGCTGCAACATAGCGGTGGAACATGTGGTTCATCTGTAGACGGAATTCTGGAAAGGCATTGCCGTTGCAGAGCGGCCAATCTGGGCAGGCGCCAAATGCTCCAGAGATAGTTACATAAGACCCGGATAGCAATAGTATGAATACTGATACTCCGGCTATGACTACTAAAATAGGGAAATGGCGTGTTTTACCGATGCTCCAATCGGGAATCTTCATACTCAACGGCCCACGAAAAGATACAACGGCTAATACAACGAGGATTGCAACCAGGGTTTCAGCGACGGCTAGATGGGCCATTACGATCTCACCCGGGAGTTCGTTGAGTACCGTGGCTCCGCCCAGCATGGCCTGAGCAATCACGAGCCCGAAGGCCAGCGAAGCCGGTATCACGATCCACTTTTCTTGCCGGTACTTCATCCATGAAGCTACGAACAACACGAGAATTAAAGGTCCAACTAGGAGTGATGCCGTTATCCGGTGGGACATTTCGATTATTGCCTTGGTCTCCCAGGGGGGGATGATGCCCCCATGACAACCAGGCCAGTCTGGGCAACCCAGCCCAGATTCAGTCACCCTTACGACACCACCTAGAATCACCAAGGCGAAGGTCGCTAGTACAGTGAATGCTGTTAGGCCTCTGAACCAGTTGTGAAACTGTCTGCTCGGAGCTAATCCCATAAAGAGTGTCCGATATGTAAATTCCTAGTATCAAAATACATGCCGGGACTTGAACCGCCATCTGGTCTGGCCAGGATTACCAGGGCGTGATGATAGCTGCGATGTGGTTTTTTGCTCGGTGTCATTGGGTTTCTGGTAGGGAATCTAAATGTGTTTGTGTAATGAGTGGAGATACGTGATCGCTGTACGATTATAGGCGGTAGTTGACGCCGAAAGAACCATCGATTTTAAAGGGTTTGGATGGGTTGCAGAACCCTTATTAATACTACAAAAACCCTATCATAGGACCACATTGATGTCAATGAATTTCGTGCCTGAACACGCATGGGCTATTGATGGTTATCCTCGATAATTGGGGGTTTTTCAAAAGTTCTGAATGCGAGTGATGGTGGGTTTAATTTTTCGGTCCTAAATCAGCTGAATTTCCCCCAAACTGTGATATGATTTCCTGCGCTATTATGCAGTCTGCAGTCCAAGTTGAAAATTTAACCAAGCGATTCGGCACCTTCACTGCGGTCGACGGAGTGACATTTGCTGTCAAACGTGGTGAAGTTTTTGGGATATTGGGCCCCAACGGGGCCGGTAAGACAACCACGTTGGAGATCATAGAGGGTCTTCAGAACCCGACAGAAGGTCGAGTCGATGTTTTGGGGCTGGATATACAGTCCAACGCCACTGAAGTGAAGGCACGCATTGGAGTACAACTCCAGGCCTCCGCATATTATGATTACCTAAATTTAACCGAGATTTTGTCTCTGTTGGGTAGCTTTTATCCCAATAAAGTCAAACCTTCCTCGCTGCTTGATCAGGTTGGTCTCTCGGACAAATCTGAGAACCGTATCCCTGAACTCTCCGGCGGCCAAAAACAGCGATTTGCAGTGGCTGCCAGTCTCGTCAACAATCCCGAACTTGTGGTTTTGGATGAACCTACCACCGGGCTTGACCCTCAGGCTCGTCGCAATCTTTGGAGCCTCATTAGAGAGGTAAACCAACGCGGAGTGACAGTAGTCTTGACTACTCACTCTATGGACGAAGCAGAACTCCTCTGTAGTCGACTTGCCATTATGGATCATGGAAAGCTACTAGCGGTTGATACTCCTAGAAATTTGGTTAACCAATTAGATGCCAGCTATACCGTGAAACTGACTATGGACAAGCCAATGACCGAAGGTCAGTTAGAAAACTTGCATGGAAGAGTAGAGGTCCTACATTCCAATCAAGAAGACGGAGCAGCTACAGACGACGAAGAAATCAATAACATTCAGAATGCCTACTTACTGCGCCTACCTAATCCCTCTGCTTTAAAGACCTTATTGGATGAAATAACCGAGACTGGCCTGGTTCTGGAGAACCTCCAAATCACTCCAGTAACTTTGGAGGATGTTTTTCTTGAATTAACGGGCACCGAGCTACGAGACTGATCAATGATTGCATTGATTCTTGCAAATATTAAGATGATGGCTCGGAACCGCCAAGCCATATTTTGGGCTCTCTTTTTTCCTCTGATGTTGGTTGTGGTCTTTGGCTTGTTTGAAGTGAACGGCATAGGGTCGGCAGACGCAGTGGTAATAGACAAGTCCAATAGCTCAAAGTCGGAACTCCTTCGAGATCAGCTGAAAGAGATTGAATTCTTAGATTTGGAATTCGATGGGATTGAGGCCGGTGAAGCGTGGGACGAAGTGGCTGAGGGTGATTTAGGATACTTGATAATTATCCCTGAGTTATTTGATGATGTTCAGGCCCAAGCTCAAGTGACTCTGGTCTATAGCACTCGGAACCCGGACCGAAATCAATTGGTAGATGGAACAGTCCGAAGCCTTGTTTCTGATTTACAGTCTGAAACTGGGCCGGTTGTGCCATCCCAGTTATTGATGGCCGACGTGATTGACGTACCAGAAGTGGATTATTTTGACAATGTACTTCTGGGACTACTGGGGTTGGGGATAATGATGAATTCAATCATCTCCATTGCAGTGCGTATTAGCACTTTTAGAAACCAGTCGATCTTAAAACGTCTTTTGGTGACGCCACTTCCAATATGGAAGTTTTTTGCTGCTGAGATTATAGCTCATGTGCTTCTAGCACTTGTACAGGCCGGAATCATTTTGGCATTGGGAGTGTTTGTGTTCGGTGGTCACGTTCATGGGAACCTCCTGTGGGTATTAGTCATAACGATTTTGGGAAGCATCGTGTTTTTAAATATAGGGTTTATTCTGTCTGCTTGGGCTAAGTCTCCCGCGGCGGCTTCTGGCATGGGTAACGCAGTAGCTATGCCTATGATGTTTTTAGCGGGTACTTTCTTCTCAACGGCAGCTTTGCCATGGGTGCTTCCGGAAGTGGCGATGGTCTTGCCTCTTACGCCTATGTTGGCCGCGCTACGGGATGTTGCCATAGAGAGTGCACCGATTTGGGACACTTGGCCTTATTTGGCAGCTCTGGGTGCTTGGGTGCTCGTAACTGGCTTGGGAGCGGTCAAGGTATTTAAGTTTGGTTGATCAGGACTCGCTAGTTTGAAAAACCTATTGCTAATTCCTGCGTTGGGCGTAACTTTTTTTTTGATCGTAGTGGCATGCGGAGGAGGTGGTAGTGAGAAAGTCGTGACCGGTCGGGTGGTTGAAGTCATTGCACGAAATATTGCTGAGATTGAGTCACTAACTATCCGGGACGCCGAGAGTCAAACATGGGAATTTACAACGACGGGGCCTGTTGGTGTGTCAGCTAGCCATTTGAGGCAACATCAAGCCACGGGTGAAAAGGTCCAGGTAATTTACAGTACAATTGGCGGCCAGTTTGTAGCTTTTGACATACAAGACTTTGTTATGGCCGATGGGGAGACCCCCTAAAGAATCTCTAGGAGTTTCGCTTTGATTTCGTCGGCCGTTGTGAATTGTTCGAACTTAGCGCTAATTAGCCCATTTTTGTCCACGATGAACGTCCATGGTTCGGTGGGTAGATTCCATTCTGCTACCGCGGGTATTAAAGTCATAGTGGGCCTGTCTCCCTCTATTAGGTGAGGATCTTCATAGACTTCTACATGGATAAAATTCGCTTGTCCTCCTAGCGTCTCTTTGACTTTTGTCAACTCCCCGACTTGAGGACCGCAGGTGGCGCTGACGCAGAACGCGGGCGTGGCGAAAACTATTACCACTGGTTTGTCGTGTTTCAATGCATCATTGATGGATAGTTGATATAGGTCTGGATCAGGTTCGCGTGCGCTGGTGATGTGAGAAAGATGTTTCTTATCATTTAGTGTATAGGTCACGCTGGGTGGTGCTGCTGACCCGATGGCAGGAGTTTCAGATTCTTTTTTGACTAAGATATTCGCTTGAGCAAAGATTGGAATGTCATCATCGGAGGTGAAAGTGATATCAATTTGGTATATCCCGCTTTCATCAACATCAATCTCTGTAGAAAAAATGCCGCCAGTCACATCTGTCCGGGTTGCCAGATCGGCAGTAACGGATCCTCTTAGCTCTCTTGAGTCTTCTTCCAGACCTAAGAAGTAGAGGTCGACATTTGATTTATTTCCTTTAACTGTGACTGGCATACCTTCGCGATCAAGTACTACGAATAATAATCTGTTTATACCAACTGCGATATCTTGAGTGATTACAACGCCTGAATATTCGGGTCCGCCTGATTTTTGCTCATTGGAGATGATTGCTTCTTCGAACTTCGAAGAGCAACTAACGGCCAACAGTAGCAATAAAGGCATTAGCAATAAAATACGAGGACGTATTGTCTGAGGGATCATCCCAAGGCTATTTCCTAGAGTAAGCATCTATTATTCCTAGCGTGATTGGAGGCCTATGAGCGTGAATCGGAAGTTGAAAGCTGTTTTCAGTGATGTCTATTGGGTTTGGTTGCCGGCATCTTTAAGATCAGCTCGGTAAGAAACACCATTGACCTAACCCAGAATGTTAGTCGGATGTATGGTCCACTGCAACAAGTTTTGTGCTAAATAGAGAACCTGGCTAGTAATTCATTCCTCGGCCAGCTCCCCCCTCGACTGCGATTGTCTGCCCGGTGATAGCTCCTGCCAAGTCAGATGATAAAAATACTATTAGGTCGGCAATGTCTTTGGACTCTACCATTCGGCCTATGGGAATGCTGGCTACTGCGCTTTTCTCAGCCTCTTCCACGGATATGTTACCGTGTTCCGCTCGTGCCCGAAGGCTTCGATCTTGTCGCTCCGTTCTAGTCGTCCCTGGGTGGATACAGTTGACCAATATACCGTCCGATGCGAAGGAATCAGAAAGATTTTTGGCCATGTTTGATACCGAGGCATTGGTGACACCGTTGCTATTGGCCAGTGTGTTGGCAGAACGGGCTGCCATGCCGCCGATGTTGATTATTCTGCCGCCACCGCGTTTTTGCATAAGAGGGATTACCTCTCTAGCGCAGCGCATATATCCCATAATCTTAACGTTGATGTGATTCATCCAATCTTCGTCGGCCAAGTCCATAAATGGCGCGGCAGTTGAATTCACAGCGTTGTTGACGAGAATGTCGACGCCACCGAATTCAGTTACAGCGTCCGCCACCATTTTTTTGATGGCCTCCGGGTCGCCCATGTCCGCTTGCAGGGGCAATACTTTTCGGTTTGTGGTTGATCGAATCTCCGCGGCGGTGTCTTCTAGATCGGTGATGCCGCGGGCACAGATGACGACGTCCACGCCTTCATGGGCTAAGGACAATGCCGTGGCCTTGCCGATTCCTTTACTGCCCCCAGTCACGATGGCAATCTTGCCTTCAAGTGAAAGATTCATGTCGCAGGGTATCTCCGTTCGTTTTAAGTAATTTGGTTATTCGGTTTGCGCAGGCACGCATGTACCGATTAGACCAGCGATGGATGGTTCGCTGTCTAGCTTACTGACAATTGATACTAGTTCGTCTAATTGGGTACGGGGCCAGGCCATATCGTCAAATAAAGTACTGATACGTTTAATTTCGGTGCTCAGGTTCCACTTGAGTTCATTGCCGTTGAACTCGTCCGATAGTTCTTTGCCGGATTTGGTTCGAATGGTAATCTTTGGAGCAAAATTTGTTCGTTCTTTATGGCCGGTAACAGTTACTTTTTCTTGCAGGTCGATTACCGCTTTTTCTAATGCGGTCTCGCCCGGGCCTGGATCAAGACGTTGGCGGAGTGGTGGGTAGCTTCCGTGAACCCAAGTGTAGGCGACGAAATAGTGGGTGCTGCCGACACCAGGCATGGAACGGTCTTGGTTGGGGAACGCCGGCGATGGATACGAGGTTTCAAGCCAGTTCATCTCCACGTGGATATTTTCTATGTCTTCTGGAGCGACATTATTATTGACTCTTGCACGGGTGGTCAGTTCTATAACCGGGCAATTGTAACCGGCTGTTGGGTAGACCTTAGGCGTGACGTGGAGTAATTCCCAGCGTGATCCCAACCCCTCGATAGTTTGGGCTATATCAGCGGTTGGAGGTGGGTCTCCGGGTTGGCAGGTGAACGGATAGATCAACTCACCACGGTTGTTTCCTGTGAACGCGTTGTAGAAACCGGCGTCCCCTTCTAGACAGGTTTCAGAACCATGTAGGTTTTCCTTGGCCAGCAGGCCTGCGGTGATTCCAGCGCGCGTGGCTTGGGGCTCATGGAACATCATTTCCCGTCCGCTGACTCGAGGGCCCTCTGTTGTTCCAGCGGCGAAAGTACAGGCCAGAGCTAGTGCAGTCACGATTTGGTTTTCATCAAGGCCTAACAGCTTGGCTGTGGTTATGGCTGCCCCCAGAGTCCCGTAAATCGGACTACACCGAAATCCGCGTGCCTGGGTGGTCGGGATAAAATCTCCCGCAATGCGGGCTTCAACTTCGTAGCCTGCCGCTAATGCAGTGATGAATTCTTGGCCTGAGGACCCGTTTAGCTCTGCGGTGGCCAGTGCTGCTGGGATGATACAAGGTCCGGGATGAATCAACATCCGGTAAGAATCAGTCTGATTTGTGGCGTGCATCAGTTTGCTGTTGGCAAATGCTGCCCCGCCCCTGGTTGCCTTGGTGCCGTCAAATAAGATAGTTGCACCGTCTGGCTTGGAGTCCTCTTCTTTAATCAGGGCGATGGCGGATTTACCATGTTGAGTCTTGGCACCAATGAGTGAAACTACCATTGCGTGCAAGATGGAGGCTTTTAGTTTATCCACGATCTGGGTCGGTAATGGGTCGTAGGTAAGAGAGTATACGAATTTGGCGTAAGATCTGCTTAGGGATTCGGGCATGGACGCACTCCACGATGGGTTTAACGATTCATTGGTTATTTCCAGGGATTATGATCGGCTATTCCGAGCTCGAGAGACTTTGGGCGAAGTCAAGCCAGATTCTGGCACAGGGTACTGGCATGATGTGCTGCACAAAGCCTTGTACCCCAGGGAAGATCACTTTTCTGCCGTTGGGGAATAAGTCAGACGCCCCCCTAAAATCACCAAGAACTTCTTCGCGCAGGGTAGCCGCAGCCAGCATTAACATTGGGGTCTGTACGTCCTTAAGCATTGGGCCAATGTCCCCACTTGCATTTCTCTGGAAGCTGGACACTACATGGGGCGCGGTGGCTTTCATTTGTTCTGCGTACCAACGGATATAGGCTGGGTCCACTATTTGAGGGTCCAACCGGCGTCCGATGGACTTCTCTACCCATATATCGATGCCCTCTCGGTCAATCAGATCGGCACTTTCTTTGTGATGGGCGTCGAAATTAGTTGGTGACGTGCAGACTGTGAGCGATTTTAAACGTTCCTGGTTGTTAATTGCGTAATTCATAGAGATTGAACCACCCACCGTCTCACCTATGAGATGGAACGTGTCTAACTCCATTTTATCGGCAAATTCTTTGAGGTCGGCGGTGAAAGTATCTAGTGTGTAGGCATGTTCGGGCCCGGACACATCAGACATGCCCATACCTCGCATATCAAACCGGATGACCCGGTAGTGTCGGGCGATGATCGGTACCCACCCGAACCACATCTTGTGGCTTTTAGCCATGCCGTGGTGCATGATCACCGTATCAGGCTTTGTCCATGGATCGGTGAAGTCGTCGATGGTGTAGAAAAGCTCTAGACTATCGTCCAATTTTATTTTCATTTATTCCTCCATGTTTAATCAGCGCTTGTCGAGGTAATTAGTATCCTGTTTTGTGAAGGATGTGTTGACGATCTCACTGCGTTTCGAGAGTTGACGTATCTGGAGAATCAAGTGCAGAACAATATAAGATATCTATTGAGGTGTCACATTCGTCTCCCAAGTGCTTTTTTGCTACAGCAGATTTGCGGTTTTACTTGCGTAAAATAGCTATAGCGAGAGAATGGAGATGGTGATTCTCATCTTATTCGTCAATTGAGCATTCAACGCTCTCTTGTGCAAAAATTTTGTTGCGACTGGGCAGTGGATCAAGTGATGGCCATCACTTGTTCGGCGAACTGGGTCATACGCTCTTCAGTTTGGCTGGCTGAATCGGCTCTAAAATCGAATATCAGGTGGGTTACTCCAACATCGGCGTAGGTCTGCACATCTTGGCATACCTCGTCAGGGGTACCGGTGAATCTACGCCGAGGTCCACTATGTTCGTTGGCATCGTATAGCGGAGCCTTTACTGATACCTGGATAGACAAAGGATCTCGACCTGCCTTTTCAGCATCGCTCCTAAGTAAAACTAAGTTCTCGGACAACTCCTCAGGCTCCAGTGGTGCCGCGGGAATGGCTCCTACCGGGTGCCAGCAGTCGCCGATCTGGGCAGCACGACGTATGGCTGGTCTACTACCTCCGCCGATCCAGATGGGCGGATAGGGCTTTTGCACCGGCTTAGGTAGGAATGTGATGTCTGAGAAATTCACGTATCTACCTTCAAACTGAGGGTTATCGTTGGTCCACAACTCGATGAATGCTTTCAAGTATTCGTTTGTCACTGCCCCACGCTCGGAGAATGGCTCCGTGTCCAAGAGTTCAAATTCCTCTTCCATCCAGCCGACACCTGCCCCTAGGATTAGACGACCTTTCGACAGCATGTCCAGGGTAGAAAGCATCTTCGCTGTGAGAATTGGGTTGCGGTAGGGAATGATCATTACGCTGGTGACAAGTTTGATTTGTGTGGTGATACCAGCCAGGAAAGCCAGTGTGGTTACCTGCTCTAATCGTTCAACTACTGCGGATTCATGAGCTTTGTGTAGGTCACCGGTGAGGCTGTAAGGGTATTGGGACTCGACACTTTTGGGTTGGACCACGTGGTCGGGCATGACCATGCAGAAGAAACCAAGCTTGTCGCCTAGTCGTGCGATGCTGGCCAGTGCGTCGGGCTGTGCGGCAGGGCCGCCGCTTGGAAGGTAAAACCCGTACTCCATCAATATCTCCTAAAGATTGGTTCAGAAATTCTTATAAATTAGTTGAGCGCCATTACTTCTTCAGCGAATTGTGCCATTCGGTCTTCAGTCTGATATGGATCCGAAGTTCGGAAGTCAAAGATCAAGTGGGTAACCCCTAAGTCGGCGTATGTCTGGATGTCTTGGCGAACTTCGCTAGGCGAACCAGAGAATCTGCGCCTGGATCCGACAGAATTACCGGCGTCATAAAGCGGTGCCTTTATAGAAACATTGATCGATGAAGGGTCTCTACCGCTTTCCTCTGCGTAATTGCGAAGCAGAACCAGGTTCTGGATCAACTCTTCTGGCTCAAGAGGCGTGGCTGGTATCGCGCCTACCGGATGCCAAGCATCACCCAGGCTGGCCGCGCGCCTGATGGCCGGTTTGCTCTGGCCGCCGATCCAAATAGGTGGATAAGGTTTTTGTACTGGCTTGGGCAGAAATGTGATGTCAGAAAAATTAACGTACTGGCCTTCGAATTTTGGGTCATCTTTGGTCCAAAGTTCTATGAATGCCTGAAGATATTCATTGGTTACGGCGCCACGTTCGGCAAAAGGTTCAGCGTTCAGGAGTTCGAACTCCTCTTCCATCCAACCAACGCCTGCACCCAGTATCAACCGGCCTTTGGAAAGCAGGTCCAAGGTTGAGAGCATCTTGGCTGTTAGGATAGGGTGTCGGTAAGGGATAATCATGACGCTAGTGACAAGTCGTATGCGTTCTGTCAGCCCAGCTAGATAGGCTAGTGTTGTGATCTGTTCCGGCCATTCACCATCTCCAGATTGCCCTGCCTCTAATATGTCGCCAGTGACGCTGTATGGGTAAGAAGAACTGACTTTGTTCGGCTGTAGTACGTGGTCGGGCATGACCATGCAGAAGAAACCGAGCCGATCTCCCAGTTTTGCGATACTGGCAATGGCATTAGGTTCGATTGAGGCGCCGCTGTTGGGGAGGTAAAAACCGTATTCCATAGGCCTTGTTCCCTCGTCTTGCAATTTCTGAATGAAGTAACTGAAAAACGACTCAAGATAGAGGCTGACTTCAGCCTGAAAATTTATTATCGAAACTATATATCGGCATTACTGCCCTGTCCAATCAACCAGGCATGTAATAGAAGGTTGTTGAGGGTACAACTATTTGACACTCATAAGGGTGACTTGTAGACTTGCTGGGCACCGATTCAGGAGGTATTTCGTGACTACTCCCGCGTCTTTTTTAACCGAAGAAATGCGCAACCAAGCCATCGGTCAAAAGAGTGAACCGCGTTCCATTGACATCGAGAAAGGCGCGATTATCAAGTTCGCTCAAGCCATTGAAGACGATAATCCGCTTTATAATGATGAGATGGTGGCTCGGGATAGTCGTTACGGCGGGCTCATAGCACCGCCAACGTTCCTTCGATCAGTTGGGGTTGATCGCCCGCCATATCCCTTCGACATGCCTTTCAACCGAATGTTAGACGGGGGAAGTGATTGGGAATATTTTCACCCTGTACGTGCTGGTGATCGTATCACCGCCATATCGGAGATAGCTGATATTAATGAGCGCATCGGACGTATGGGGTTGATGGTTATTACTTCGATTGTGGTGACTTATCGGAACCAGTTCGGCCAGGTAGCCGCAACCCAAACTAGCACTTCGATTAGATACTAGAAACCCTGAAGGGTGACGGGAGCCAATGATGGCCTATCAAGTTTATTGGGATGATGTAATAGAGGGCATGCAACTGCCGGAGGTGGTCAAAAACCCGACTACCCAGCAACTGGTTAAATATGCTGGAGCGTCTGGTGATTACTACCAGATTCATTATGATCAAGCTTTCGCCAAAAATAATGACCTAGAAGATGTGATCCTTCATGGAGCCCTTAAGAACGCTTTCTTAGGTCATTTGGTTACCAAATGGATGGGTCCGAATGGAGATTTGAAGCGATTGGTTGCTCAGTACCGTGGCATGGACATACCAGGAACTCCTGTAACTGCCAAAGGTGTGGTCATCAAGAAATATCAGGACAAGGGTGCCAATTTAGTGGATTGTGATATTTGGCTCGAAAATGATAAAGGAGACAGGACGACGCCTGGTTCTGCAACCGTGGCTCTGCCCTGTCGTCAAGCTTTACCGGATTAGCCAGTATTAATGGGCAGGTGACTGCCTAAAATTGATTTAAACCAAAGGCCCAGGGAGGCAATAATGGCGGAAATGTTGAATGGCAAAGTGGCGATCGTCACCGGCTCAGGCCGTGGTATTGGCCGCGGCATTGCCAAGTTTATGGCTTCAGAAGGAGCCAGCGTCGTGGTGGTCGATCCAGGCGTAAACGTGGATGGCAGTGGCGAAGATCAATCCATCGCAGAACAAGTGGTGGCTGAGATCAAGGCTGATG
>Ga0310344_10002433_pt1 | contig 13963 bp, 7 predicted proteins | sample HC15DNA20200_MG_FD_203801 | JGI IMG/M metagenome (GOLD analysis project Ga0310344, IMG submission 203801) | Marine microbial communities from station ALOHA, North Pacific Subtropical Gyre - HC15-DNA-20-200_MG | ecosystem: Environmental > Aquatic > Marine > Oceanic | place: Pacific Ocean: North... | reverse complement strand
GCTCGAACGCGAAGGCGGTCCGCTCGCGGCGGCCTTACGGGAACGACATCCGTTCGCGCTGGTGGATGAGTTCCAAGACACCGACCCCGCTCAACTCGAGGTATTTCGGACAATTTACGACGGATCATCCTCGTTGGACCTGCGGCCCCGTGCGGTGTTCTTCGTTGGCGATCCCAAGCAAGCCATTTATGGTTTTCGCGGTGCCGACGTCTTCGCTTATCTCGACGGCCGAGAAACCGCGGAACGCATCTTCACCTTGAGCGAGAATCGCCGTTCCGTGGGCGGCTTAGTCGCCGCGGTCAATGCACTCTTCACGGCACGGTCGAGCACGTTTGCCTTGTCCGCAATCGAGTTTCACCCGGCCGCGTCTACCGTCGAGGTCGATGCATGCGTCGATGGTGAGTGCGCGCCCTTTCGGGTCCACGAACTGCCCGAGCCCGACGAAAAGGTTTGGGGAAAAGAGGACGCGCGGCGCCTGGCTGCGGCGCGGGTTGCCGATGAGATCGAATGGCTACTCGCCCGCGGTCGGGAGGGACAGGCCACACTACACGGTCGGGCGATCGTCGGCAGCGACGTAGCGGTGCTCGTGCGCACCAATGACGAAGCGGAGCGTATCCGCAGCGTGCTCGGCGAAAGAGGGATCGGGAGCATCTACACTGGAAAAAGCTCTGTATTCTCTACTGAGCAAGCGGGCGTGCTGAGGACGTTGATGTGCGCGGTGCTCACACCCCAACGCGAGTCTTGGGTGAGGGCGGCACTTGCTGGTCCTTTGTTCGAGTGGGGTGCTGAGGCGCTTGCGCCGGCGCCGGCGCCGTGCGCCGCATGGGAGCGCGAGCTGGATCGGTTTCACCGGTGGCTCGCGGTGTGGAAAGCACAAGGGTTCGGAGTCATGTTCCGCGCGGTGCTCGAGGAAGCGAAAACATTCGACCGGATGCTTACCCGGCCGCAGGGAGACCGGGAGGCAACGAACTTTCTGCACTTGGGAGAGCTGCTTACGCGTGCGGAGGCTGACTTGCACCTCACGCCCGACGAGCTCTTGTCTTGGCTTGGTGATCGGAGGGCGATGCTTGACGGTGCGAACGACGACGCCGAGCAGCGTTTGGAGAGTGATGCGGCACTTCTCCAGATCCTGACGATTCATCGCGCTAAGGGATTGCAGTTTCCTATCGTCTTTTGTCCGTTTCTCTGGGACGGCCCGACACGGTCTGGAGCGGCCGAGGGTTTGCTCTTCCATGCGCCTGGTCAGGTAGGGGGAGGCTCACCGGTGCTCGAGCTCGGGCCCGACGTGACCGACGCGGTTCGGGACGCAGCGGATCGGGAAGCTTTTTCGGAGTCGTTGCGCTTGCTCTATGTCGCGCTCACCCGAGCACAGTACCGTTGCCACGTCGTATGGGGCGCGGTGAGGCGAGCGGAACGCTCGCCACTTGGCTGGATTTTGACGGGATCGGGCACCGAGAATAAAGCCATTGACTGGCGAGCGTGCTGGAATGCGGTGACGGCGAGCGCGCCGGCGGCATTCGCACGCTCGAGCAGTGAGGTTGCGCTTGGCCGGGGGCTTGAAAAGAGGGGCGTCCGACCATCCGAACGCCCGGAGAGTGCGATGCTGACCGTCCGACGGTTCACCGGGCAAACGCGACGTACTTGGGGCATCAATAGCTTTACCTCCATCACCTCTCAGTTACCGGCGAACCTGCCAGACCATGATGCCAACGGAGATGACGGCGAATTGGCAGCGAACGGCCCTGGCACTCACGAGGCGCCGCGGGGCGCGCGTGTCGGCACGTGCATTCACGGGATCCTCGAACGCATCGAGTTCACGCGCTCGCTGGATGACCAAGCTGATATGGTGCGTGCAACGGTCGAGGAGTTCGGACTTGCACACGAGCACATCGATTCGATTACGCGCTTAGTGCGCAACGCGCTCACTGCGCCTTTGTTGCCCAATGCTGAGCTCACGCTGTCCAGCTTGACGGCGTCACACCGCGTGAGTGAGTTGGAATTTCATTTCCCAGTGAATGTTGCGTCAGTGAATGCGCTTGCTGAGATTCTCGCCGGGCATCCGTTACTCAGCGCGGCAGCGTTCGGTGACGAAAGGCCGCTCACCGGCTTTTTGAAGGGGTACATCGACCTCGTGTTCGAGTACGGGGGTAAGTTCTACATCGTAGACTACAAGACGCATTGGTTGGGCCCGTCGCCATCGAGCTACGGACTCGAGGCGTTGGAGCGCGTGATACGGCGTGACCGCTACGTGCTGCAATATTTGCTGTATGCCGTCGCGGTGCATCGCTATCTGCGTTGTCGCCTCCCCGAGTACCGCTACGAGTCGCACTTCGGTGGCGTCTATTACCTGTTCCTTCGCGGTATGGAAGCGCCTGGCGGGGGGATGTTCTTCGACCTGCCGAGTGCAGCTCTGATCGCTCAGCTCGACTGCGCGTTGGCGGGCGCAAGTTAATGAACTTTCTGCGTGGGCTCGTTGACGCCGGGCGCATCTCTTCGATCGATGCTTATGTCGCCGAGGCGCTCGTTCGGCGAGCGCACGAGCCCGACATCGCTGTCGCATTGGCGTGCGCCTGCTTGATGAAGGCGCAAGGCGAGGGTGACGTGTGCCTGCATCTGCACGATCTTGCGCAGCGAGTGGATGAATGGACGGGTACCGCGCCACTGCTAGGGACGTTCGAGCCCATGGATGCCGCGACATGGGGGTTGCGCCTGTTTCGTAGCCCCCTGGTCAGTCAGCAAGGTGACCGACCGCTCGTGCTCGACGGCCAGCGCCTCTATCTCCAAAGAAGCTGGAACTATGAGTGCCGGATAGCTGATGCGCTCGCATCCCGAATTTGCGCGCCGGATGTCAATGTTGCGTCTGACTCGCTCGCTCAAGCACTACGTAAGTGGTTTCCTACCGAGCCCAAAGTGTCACTCGCGCCCGCTGCGGCCGGATTGCTGGCGGGTAGGCGTTCGTTCCTGGTTATAACCGGTGGGCCCGGTACGGGTAAAACGACCGTGCTCGGGCGGCTCGTCGGTCTGCTGACCGATATGACGCCGCGACTGCGGATGGGCATAGCGGCGCCGACCGGAAAAGGGGCGGAGCGCGCCGAACGTGCCTTACGTGCGGCGTTTGCGCAGCTAGACGTCGGGGGGACGGCGCTCGCAGGGCTCGACGAAGCAGTGACATTGCATCGTTTGCTCGGGGCAAGGCAAGGTGCGAGCGAGTTTCACTATCACCAGGCTAATCCGTTGCCATTGGATGTGCTGTTCGTCGACGAAGCTTCGATGATTGATGCTCGAATGATGGCGCATTTGCTTGACGCTTTACCGGCCCGCTGCAAGCTCATTTTGTTGGGTGACCCGGATCAGCTCTCCGCCGTTGAGGCAGGTGCGGTGCTCGGAGAGATCTGCCGCGTGGCGGAAGGGGTGTCGCCCTCGGCGCGTAACGCCTTGCGCCGTTCGATGAAGCGTGAGAGCAACGATCTCGTCAATGGCGTGGGAAAGATCCCTAATACTCGAATCGTCTTTCGCCAGCGTCATCGATTCGCGGGGAACGAGGCCCTTGGCGCCCTTGCCGATGCGGTGCAAGCCGGAGAGTCGACTCGTGCGCTTGAGCTGCTCCGGGACGCCCCGGGCCTTCGGTTCGTCTCGCTCGACGAGTGCAACGAGTCCGAGGTGGTGTCGGCTGCGTGGGCGGGATACCAGGTGCTGCGTGGGGCTGCGTCAACCACAGGGCCTGCGGAGCCAGTGCTCGCTCGGCTCGGTGATTTTCAGCTGCTCTCGCCCTACCGCTACGGTGCCTACGGTACCGAGCGCCTGAACCAACTGATCGAGGCACAAGGCATGGACACCGGCAGTTCGGATGTGGCCGACCTGCAACCGGGCACCCCAATTATCGTGGTGCGAAACGACTATGATGCGGGGCTATTTAATGGTGATGCAGGGGTTGTACTGCCGACCCTGGAAGGCGTTCGTGCGGTGTTCCTCGGGGGGGATGGCGCGCGCAGCTTTGCCGCCACGCGGTTGCCCGCCACCGAGCTTGGGTTTGCCCTTACGGTCCACAAGGCTCAAGGTTCGGAGTACGAGCATGTGATGCTCGTACTGCCTCAGCGAGAGTCCCACTCGAAGGAGCCGTTACTGAGCCGCCAGCTCCTTTATACGGCGATTACCCGTGCACGGGCCCAGGTAACGGTGTGGTCGACGGAAGACACATTGGTCAGCGCAATTGGCACCTTGGTCCACCGGTCCTCCGGACTCGGGGAGCGCTTGTTATCGAGTTGGCGCGCAGCCTCTCCAAACCCTCGCACCGACGCTGTGCAGCAATCCTTGTTCTAGCCGATCCAGCTCAAGTCGGGGCGGTGGGTGTGCCACTCACTCGCCCGCTCGTACGCGTGAGCCACACGCAGCGCGACCTCCTCTTGAAATGGTCGCGCGTAGATTGTCATGCCGATGGGCATGCCGGCCCCATCGAATCCGCAGGGGACGGATACGCCGCACAAGTTCAGCATGTTGCCAATGGCTGTGTTTCGGAGGTATTTCGCGTTGTGCGCGGCATATGTTTCGGGGGTCTCGTCGATTGCCTGAATAGAACGCGCGGTGATGGGGCAAGTGGGTACTATCAGCGCATCGATATCACCGAAGGCCGTAAGTGCTCCCTCGCGCAAGCGCGCCCAATCGAGTTGCGTCTGGTAGTACTCCGGCCCGGTCATCGTACGGCCGTTGATCATGCGGTTTGCCACTGGCGGATCCAACGCGTCGAAGTGCTCATCGAGCATTCGTCGATTGAAAGCGCATGCTTCCGCCGCCACGAATAGGGCCCGGTGCCGTTCCTGCTCGCCACCGGCGACTTGGCCGGCTTGCGCAAAGGGTACGCTCGTCACGTGGGCGCCGAGCTGCTCGAAGACGCCCCCCGTTGCGCGTACCGCACCGATCACTGCCTCATCGGCATCGTCCCAGAATGCAGTTTCAGCGAACGCGAGCCTCAGCCCCTCGACGCCCTTCTCGAGATGACTGAGCACGTCGTGCGGGGCCTGAGTGGCGGTGCTTGCGTCGCCGCTTGGATCGGCGCCTTGCAAGGCGCCATAGACCAGCGCGCAATCGGCCACGGTACGAGCGAGGGGCCCGACCGAGTCGAGGGTGCCGCTGAGCGGATAGACGCCGCTTCGGCTTACTCGGCCGACGGTGGTTTTCAATCCCGCGATACCGCATAGCGATGCCGGAATGCGGACGGAGCCGCCGGTGTCGGTGCCGAGCCCGACCGGAGCGAGGCCCGAGGAGACCGCGACTGCGGTTCCGCTGCTCGAGCCGCCGGGGGCAAAAGGCACTGAACTCCATGGGTTGTGCGGGGTGCCTTCGTCGTGATTGATCCCGACGCCGCCGAAAGCGAACTGTACCGTGTGGGTCTTGCCGAGTAAGACCATACCTGCATCGCGCAGCCGAGCGATGACGTGGGCATCGGCGCTCGCGACATTGTCTGCGAGCAACCGGCAGCCTGCCCGGGTCGCCTGGCCCGCAACGTCGTACAGATCTTTTGCAACATAGGGGATGCCGTGCAGCGGTCCGCGGTAGTTGCCCGCTGCAATCGTCAGCTCCGCCGCACGCGCTTCTGCCAATGCGCGCTCGCGTGTCAGCTGGATGAACGCGTGTAAGGCGGGGTCTAAGGCGTCAATTCTCGCGTAGCACGCTTCCATGAGCTCGACAGGCGAGAGATCGCGGCGTTCAATTCGAGCTGCTAAGTCGTAAATTGATTCGAAATGTAGGCCGTCCGCCATGCGTTTCCCCGATCGATTTTTTGCCCTCCAAACGTAGCATGGCTATTGCTGCTTGTATGCCCGTGGGGTGGTCCCTCCGGCGACGCTAAAGAAGCAGCACCTCATGACCTCACCCTGATCGGAGTGCTTGTTCGCGCTTTCGATGAACGTCGCTTTCGAGCCCTAGCGGGTTGTTAACGGCTCATCGGGCAAATCGCAGATCTTTCCTCTCGCCGACGGTCCGCATGAAGGTCGGCGAATGCGCGGGCGCATTGCGTTCTGTTCGACGATGGTGATTGGCTCACGATTCGTCCCGACGGTGTCGGCGGGTTCGATGTGCGAATGACCTTGGAGACCGACGATGGTGCTGCGGTCCCTATGCACTACCTTGGGCTATTGCACTGTCCCGAGGCGGCTTGACCCGGCGATCCGAAACCGGTGATGGCCGTTACGCTTGGCTCAATCGCACGGTCGTAATTGGCGTGCAAGCGCGTATCCAAGACGGCACTGCATACGCTGTGCATACCGTCTTACCGATCGTGTGCTTTGGCTAGGCAGCCCGGGCAGGTGCGGTGTCACCGGCGGCGCGAGCGCGTCGTCCGACAAACATGTACTCAAGTAGCTTGCGCACGAGGGTGATATCGGCGCTGAATGCCGATACCTGGTCGAGGCTGTAGTCCGCGCCAGCGGTAATTGCGCTTGCCGCGAGCTGGCCGCTGCGGATTGCCGGTCCGATCCCCTCACACATATCGCGGGTCGCCAGACCGATGGCATCGCCCGTGATGAAGGCATTCCCCGCACGGATCACCTCGACTTGATCCCGCAAGTAGTAGCTATATCCCTTGGGCTTGAGCTCGAGGCCGTCAGCGATGAACCCTTTTGTAACCAGTAGGTCGATAAGTGATTGCCAATGGCTTTTGACGTCTGCGCCTCGCGCTTTCAGCTTCTCCGCCATGCCGCCTAAGCCCACGTTCAGGTAGCCATCGGCTTTGGGGACATACCAGGAATAGCCGGGCAACCCCTTGTCGAAAAACCACAGGTGACAGCGAGGATCTTCCCACTCGTAGGGAAATTCGTATTCGTAAGTGGCCGCTTGTAGTTCTTTGGCGCGAGGGTTCAGTTCACGAAACAACGCTCGGTAGACCGGGCAACGGGTGCCGCCGGCGCCGACGACATAGTCCGCCCGATACGTGTCGTCGATCACGAAACCCCCATTGTCTTCGGTGATGGCGCGCACGTTGTGGGTTCGGACTTCGGCACCGGATCGCTCGAGCAGCCACGCGTCGAACTCGGTCCTTCGAATCGAGTGTTGTGGGCTTGCGAGAGGGAAGGTGACCCCCTTGATATGCGTGATAATCTTGTCGAAGGTGTTGAACCGGTGGGGATAGGTGGCGGGATCCAGAGCGAGATCTTGAACGACTTGTGGCGTGATCCACCCAGCACAAAGCTTCAGACGAGGAAACGCCGCCCGATCGAGCACAAGCGTTCGGGCCCCGGCTTCCAACAAGCGTTCCGCACAGGCTGATCCTGCCGGCCCGCCCCCAATTACGATGACGTCGTAGTGCTCCATTAGCGGTAAAGGTGCTCTCGAGTAAGGGGAACCGTATCGTTCTCCTCGTGGGTGAATACCACCTGGAACAGCTGCAGGCTGCCGGTCGCGAACGCGGCGACGGAGCCCGCTAGGTACAGCCGCCAGGCTCTCGAGAAGCTCGTATCGTACATTGAACTCACTGCTTCTACGTGGCTGTCGAAGCGCGCCAGCCAGTCGCGACACGTGCGGGCGTAGTGCAAGCGGAGGTTCTCGACGTCGAGGATCGACAGGCGGTGCGGTTCGAAAATCTCGGCCATTTCGGACAGGCTCGGGGGATAGCTTCCCGGGAAGATGCGTTGTTCGATCCAGGGATTGTTCGGTGCGGGTGCGTTTCGGCCGATCGAGTGGATGAGTCCGCGCCCGTGGGAAGCCAGCACGCGTTTCACCAGAGCCCCGAGCTCTCGGAAGTTCTGCAGACCGACGTGCTCGAGCATACCCACCGATACGAACCGGTCGCACGGGCCTTGCATCGTGCGGTAGTCAGCTTCGACGAAATTGACCAGGTGACCGAGGTTCTCGGCCTCGGCGCGCGCACGTGCGTACGCCAGCTGCTCGGTTGAGATGTTGTACGCGGTAACGTGCACGTTGTAGTGCTCGGCCATATAAAGCGCGAGTGCGCCCCAGCCGCATCCGGCTTCTACCACCTGCATGCCGGGTTCGAGCTCGAGCTTGCGGCAAACGTGCTCCATCTTGGCGATTTGTGCCTGCTCCAACGTCGCCGCTTCGTGGGAATAGTAAGCACAGGTGTACAGCATGCGCTCGTCGAGCCAGAGCTGGTAGAAATCGTTTCCGAGGTCGTAATGATGATGAATGTTTCCGCGCGCTGTCGCTTGCGAGTTCGCGTTCGGACGGTTGAGCCATTCCGAGACATGTCTGCGCCAGGAATCGCGCGGAATCGAGTGTCGAATGCTCAGATAGAGGTTCTCCAGAAACTCCACCAGATCGCCGTCGACCTCGATTCGTCCATCGCTGTACGCATCGCCGAAGTGAATATCTGTTCGGTAGAGCAGTCCAAAGAGCGCACTGCGTTGGTTGATACGAATTCTCGTCGCAGGGTTGGATACACCGGCGGCCACTTCCCCGTTCCACAGCTCAAGGCTGATGCTCGGTGTTCCGGCCCCGGCCAATACGCGCTTGGCCGCCCAGCGATCCAGCGCGTTGACCGACCTTGATGCTGCGGTGCTGTTCGCGCGTTCGTTCAGCCCGAGAATCCGGGCGCCGCGCCCCCCATCAGCGCGAAGAATATCGGCATTGCCCTTATCCATATCGGCTCTGCGGCCTCGTGGCCACCTCCCGTTAGCTCCCTTAAACCTCGATGAGCTGCTGTTGTGCCCATGGCCGAAACCGAGGGCGTGATTGGTCTCACCTCGCGGATATCCTACCTAAAGTTAAATTTTGAGTTAACACCACCCGATCTCCAGTGGTTCCGATGCAGATGCTCAGTGGTTCCCACGTTGGGAACGCCAGGCCCATCAGCGCCGGTGTGGCTGCGAAGCTAAAACGTTCCCAGGGCAAACAAAAGAGTACACTTCCCTCCCGTGGAACGGGCTCTATTTCTACTCCGTTTAATGCGCGAGCATGTGTCTTCGTATGCCTTCGGAGCCATGTTCCTGGCCGCCACGTTGTGGATGACGTTTGCGATCCCGCGCTATCTTGCCGAGGCAATCGACACGCTGTCCCAGGACCACCCCGGGGACGAAGGCGACTTCACCCGCCTCGTAGGCTGGATCGCATTCTTTGCGGTCGCCATCGTCGTCACGCGCACCGCATCGCGCCTGCTTTTCTTCACTCCAGGGCGGCGGGCGGAATTCGATCTGAAGAACCGCTTGTTGATTCATCTGTCGCGATTACAACGGGACTTTTACACCCGAAACCCGAGCGGCTCGATCATCTCCCGCATCAACAACGACGTCAACGGCGTGCGAATGTTGCTGGGGTCCGGGTTGATGACGCTGCTCTCGACTGCAGGCACGTTGTCGCTTGCCCCGTACTACATGTACGCGATCTCCCCGCGCCTGACCCTTTACTCGGCGTTGCCTCTGATTGCCGGATTTGCCGCTTTGCAGGTGGCGTTGCGGCGCATGCGTAAATATCAGGTACGCCACATGACTGAGCTCCAACATCTGTCTCAGTTCACAGTGGAAGGCTTGAACGGCGTGGACGTGTTGAAGTCGTATCGGGGCTACGGTTGGGCAGAACAGTCTTTCGGGGAGATCAGCGCCAACGTATGCAAAGCGGCGATCGGCATGTCGAACATCCGGGCCTACTTCATGCCAATGCTGTTGCATCTGACCAATGGCCTCAAAGTCGTCGTCGTCTTGATCGGAGGCGCGCTGGTGATCCGCGAAGGCATGACCATTGGCGAGTTCACGGCTTTCATGCTCTATCTGTCCATGCTGGTCTCACCCCTGATGGGCATGACGTTCATGCTATTCGTCCTCCAGCGCGGCCTTACCGGCTTAGGCAGTCTTCTTGAGGTCTTCGATGCGGATCCGGGTTTGCCGGCACCCGAACCGAATGCCCGCGTCGCGCCGTCGCTTAAAGAGGGGTTGAGCGTTCGCGCATTGAGCTACGCTTACCCCGACGAACCTGATCGGGCGGTGCTGACCGACGTCACCTTCTCCGTCGGTGTGGGTGAGGTCGTTGGGGTATTCGGGGCCGTCGGCAGTGGGAAGAGCACGCTCGTCAACCTCATCAATGGCTATTTGACACCGTCCCACGGCGCGGTGTTTCTCGACGGCGTGGATGCGCTCGTTCTCGGTCAAACCGCAGTGCGTCGCCACATCGTTACCGTTGCCCAAGAGCCGTTTCTCTTCTCGGACACGATTGCCGAGAACATTGCCCTCGCGGTTGATGACGTCGAACGTGAAACGCTCCGAGCAGCGGTCGAGCGCGGGGCCCTAACGCCTGATCTGGCACGTATGTCCGCGGGGATCGAGACCGTGGTGGGCGAGAAAGGCATTACCTTGTCCGGGGGGCAGAAACAGCGGGTCGCGCTCGCGCGGGCTACCATGGTTTCGTGCGACCTGTTGTTGCTCGACGATGTGCTGTCTGCCGTCGATCACGAGACTGAGCGGTACTTGATCGACCAGATTTATCGGTTCGCCCATGCGGCGTCGACGCTGCTCGTATCCCACCGCATCTCTGCTCTCGAGCGGGCGAATCAGATCATCGTGTTGGGTGAGGGGCGGGTTCTCGACCGAGGAACCCATGCCGAGCTCATTGCTCGAGCGGGCATCTATCAGGACGCATGGCGGTTGCAGACTTCCGATACTCGGGCGCACCCGGAATGACGGCACCGATAGTTCGTCGGTTAAGTCGCTGGCTGCTCAAGCGCGACAGTTTGAGTGAGCACCTGCCCCAGCTCTACGGGGTGCTTCGGCCGGGCTTGCGTCGTTACCGTCGCCGCTTTCTCGTCGTCTTGGCCTTGCTGCCCGTCTCGGCAATCATGGCCATGCTGATCCCGTACATCACCAAGGTGGCGATTGATGACCACGTGGTGCCGGCGGTGGGCTCGGGGCAGATCGACGCAGCGCTCGGCCCACTGAGCCAGCTCGCTGCGTTGGGCTTTACCGTGGTGGTGCTCGGTTACGTCGCCGATGCCTTATACGTTCAACTCATCCAACGTACCGGCCAACAGCTGATTGCTGAGCTACGTGAAACTGTTTACGCACGGACGCTCCGGCTTCCGCGAAGCTACTTCGACCGACACCCTATCGGCGCGATTCTCACGCGCGTGACCAGTGACATCGAGGCATTAGGCGAGAGCCTGGCGAGTCACGTGATTTCTCTTATCGTGGACTTACTCAAGACGTTCGCGTTTCTCGCAATGATGTTCTATCTCAGCTGGGAGCTGACCGTCGTGCTGCTCGTCGGCACACCGATGTTGATCGCGGTCATCCGTTTCTTTCAGCTGAGGGTACGCCGGTCATTCTTCCGAGCCCGCCAAGCGCTGTCCGAAGCGACAGGGTACCTGCAAGAGTGCTTGCACGGGATGAAGACGGTCCAGCTGTACTTGGCGGAAGCCAAGGTCATCGCCCGGTTCCGCGCCCGTAACCGGCACTTTTACCAAGCCCAGAACGAGTCGAACTTCTATGACGCGCTTCTCTACTCTCTGGTCGAAGGCATCACTACGCTCGCACTTGCGCTCGTACTCTGGTACGCCGCCGGCGCCCTGTTGGCCGGGGTCCTTACGCTCGGCGTGCTCGTCGCGTTCCTAGAGTACATTCAGCGGCTGTTCGTGCCGGTGAGGGAGCTTTCCTCGCAGCTTGCCGTGCTGCAGCGGGCCATGGCTGCGCTCGATCACATTGGCGGGCTGTTCAACGAGCCGCTCGATCCAGCGGAAATCGGTGGGTCGGCATCGCTCGAACGTTTCGAATCATTGTCCTACCGTGCGGTCCGGTTTGCCTATACCCCCGGCGGGGTCGAGGTGTTGAAGGGCGTCAATCTTGAGCTCGAGCGTGGACAAACGCTTGCCATTGTCGGAGCGACGGGTTCGGGCAAGAGTTCGGTCGTTCGTTTGCTCACGCGCGAGTACGCCGGTTACGAGGGTGAGATTCTCCTCAACCGCCAGGATCTGCGAAGCTACTCCCGAGACGCACTCGGAAGGCTCGTCTCGGTGGTTCATCAGGGCGTGTTCCTGTTCCATGGCACCGTTGCCTTCAACATCGGGCTCGATCGGCCTGGCGTTGATCGTTCGGCCATCGAGCGTGCTGCAAGTTATGTGCATGCCGACGATTTCATCCGGGCGCTCGACGGTGGTTACGAGTTCGTGGTGACGCACGGGGGAGCCAATCTCTCTGCAGGGCAGTGCCAGCTCATTTCTTTCGCGCGTGCGGTTGCGAGCGAATCAGAGCTCATCGTGCTCGACGAGGCAACGAGCTCGGTAGACTCCATCACCGAGCACGCTATCGAGGCGGCGCTGTCGAAGCTCTACCGGGACCGGACTGTGATCGCCATTGCGCATCGGCTGAGCACTATCCGCAACGCCGACAAGATCCTCGTCATGGAGCAAGGCGCAATCGCCGAGTCCGGCAGCCATGAGGAGCTGCTAGCTCAGGGCGGGCTCTATGCCGCGCTCGTCCACGGTCTGGTCGATGGAGTGGGCGCTGGCGCGGCCGTCGCCGTCCCTGGTGTGGCGCAAGAGGCGTTGCCCGAGCTGCGGTGACGGGGGGACGAGGATGTGATTGACTCGGCTGCTGTACGCGGATTGTACAATTCCCCCCGATCAACCGATGGCTCGCCAGGAGGCACCCATGTCCGAATTCCCCCGCACTTCGCTCCCGCTTGCGGACATTACCGTCGTTGAGATGGGCTCGAGCGTTGCTGGTCCCTACGCAGCGCGCATCCTGGCCGATATGGGTGCCGACGTGTTCAAGGTGGAGCACCCCGAAGGCGGTGATGCCTCTCGAAGCTGGGGCGTGCGCGCACTCAATGGCACCACGGCGGCTTACCAGTGCATGAACCGAGGAAAGAATTCCATCACGGTGGACATGCGTGACCCCGAGGACGTGGAGCATCTGCGTCAGTTCATTGTAAGCCGCGTTGATGTCGTTGTTCAGAACCTGCGGCCGGGTTCGGCGGCCGGGTTCGGCCTCGGTTCGGAGGCCCTCCTCGCACTAAAACCCTCTCTCATTTATTGCGATCAAGGGTCGTTTGGATCGGAGGGTCCCATGGCGCACCTGCCGGGCTATGATCCATTGATGCAAGGGTTTGCCGGTATTGCCGAGTGCAACGGCGAGGCCTCTGGTGGGCCGAGCCGCGTGCTCCCTCCGATCATCGATCTCGGAACCGGCATGTGGTCGGCCATGGGGATCTTGGGCGCCTTGCACAAGCGCAATGCCACGGGGGAAGGCGGGCGGGTGCAAACGAGCCTCTATGAGACGGCGGTAGGCTTCATGACCCTGCAGACGTCACTCTTCCAGGCAACCGGGGAACTCCCCCAGCGCAACGGCCTGCGCGGACCGATGATCGCGCCAAACGGTGGATACGAGTGTGCTGATGGCCTGCTCATCATTGTTTGCGCTACCGAGGGGCAAACGCGGCGCTTATGCGACGCGATTGGCGCGCCGGAAATTCTGGACAATCCCAAGTTTGCAACCGCACCGCTGCGCAACGCGCATCACGACGAGTTCGCTGATGCGTTGAATGCGGTGTTGAGCAAGCACACCCGCGCGTATTGGGCGGAGAAGCTCGAGCAGGTAAATATCCCTAACTCGCCGGTTCATCAATTGCCTGAGATGATGGCTCACGAGCAAACTAAAGCCACTGGGATGTTGCAGACCGCTCCGGATGGCAGCTTTTCGGTTGTGGCGCTACCGGTTCAATTCGATGGAAAACGGGCGCCGTTCGAGCGTTTTGCGCCCGAACTCGGCGAGGACAACACTAAGGCGTTCGGGGAGTAGGCGCTCGGCGGCGCGCCCACCCCCGGCACGCCCGCATTAACCGCCGAGCCCGGTGACGGGGATCGCCGCTCCATGCACCGCGCGGGCTGCTGGTGAGGCAAGAAACAGGATTACCTCGGCAAGTGCTTGGGGATCGACCCATCGAGTGGGATCCGCATTGGGCATGGCCTCTCTGTTCTGGGGGGTGTCGAGAGCGGTCGGCAGCACGCAATTTACATTGATGCCTTTGTCCT
>Ga0310344_10002432_pt1 | contig 13964 bp, 7 predicted proteins | sample HC15DNA20200_MG_FD_203801 | JGI IMG/M metagenome (GOLD analysis project Ga0310344, IMG submission 203801) | Marine microbial communities from station ALOHA, North Pacific Subtropical Gyre - HC15-DNA-20-200_MG | ecosystem: Environmental > Aquatic > Marine > Oceanic | place: Pacific Ocean: North... | reverse complement strand
TTTCTGGGACACTACAATCAGAGAAGATTGGCGCTCTCTAACCATCACCTCGATCCTTGTCGCAGCGAGTCCTTGGCTAATATACACATTAATAGCGACTTACCAAGGTGCCAGTCTAATAACAGTGATAGGCCGCATGATACACACCTCCCCTATCTGCATATTAATTAGTATAGGTGTTTATAACACGCTATGGCTATCAAGATCTGGACTTCCTAAGGGGAGGATGCACGCCAATGTAATAATAACCATGGGACTTATCTTGATATTGGGACCGGAACTTTTATACCTTAGGGATAGCTTCGACTCCAGAATGAACACAGTTTTCAAATTACATTATCAAGCATGGGTTCTCCTTGCCCTAGGTTCAGGTTTCGTCCTTTATTATTGGAATCAAGCCAGAAATTATCTCACGGGATGGCCCCGTCACCTGACAACCATGTGGGCTGCAGTTTTCATTGTGCTTTTTATTGGATCAATATACTATGTGCCGGCAGCACTTAAAAGCAAAATCAGCCTCCCGGTGGAAGAAGCTACTTTAGACGGACAAAGCTTTGTCAAGAGTGCAGAATATGATGCAATCCAATACCTAAACCTATACTCACAAGCTGGTGACAACATTGTAGAGGGGGTCGGAGAATGGTCGGATTGGGGATTGGTTTCCAGAAGCACCGGGTTACCTACAATATTGAATTGGCCAGGCCACGAATTACAGTGGCGCCCTAAAGAATCGAGTTTGATCACACGTGAACAGGATGTCGCTCGTATTTATCAAACGCTGGACTTATATGAAGCTACTGAGTTGCTCAAAAAATACAAAGTCCGATACGTCTACATCGGAAACAGGGAACGAAATAAATATGGATACGAAGGAGAGGCTAAATTCAACCAATTTATGGACGTAGCCTTTTCAAAGGATGACGTAACAATTTATAAAGCTAGATGGTAAGTGTCCCTTGTTATTATAATCTGTAAGGCTATCCAGACAAGCATCTGTGACCAACAAGTTTAATAGTGATTTTTGTTATATGTTAGTTGACCAGCGATATATTAGATTGACCAATCTAATATACCAAGTTAAAAAAATTATATTTTCTATAACCCCTAAACCTTTATGGTGGGAATGGGTTGGAACGCTCTCGATTCTCATAACTGCCAGCATACTACGCTTCTGGGATCTTGGAGCCCGAACATTCCATCATGATGAGAGTCTGCACTCTTTCTTCTCTTGGCAACTCTCTAGCGGACATGGGTTCTCACACAACCCCATGATGCACGGCCCACTGCAATTCGAACTCAACGCTGCAATATTTTTCTTGTTTGGTGATAATGATTATAATGCACGAATACTTTATGCCACAGCTGGAACGATACTTGTATGCCTACCATTTTTCCTAAGGTGCCATCTCGGAAGAATTGGATCGCTAATCACGAGCTTGAGCCTAGCTCTATCTCCCACCCTTTTGTATTTCAGCAGATTCGCTCGTAATGACATACTTATGGCCGTTTGGACACTGGCTCTTGTTATATGCTTGTGGAAATATCTTTCTAACGGCAAAACTAGATATTTATATCTGTCTGCCATAGTTCTGGCACTCGCCTTCGCAACCAAAGAAACCGCATACATGGTAACAGCCATACTTGGATCTTTTTTAATAATTCCCACAATCTATAATCAATTCATTCCCTTCAAAGGCAATATAGATATCAGGCTAAATCAAACGTCGACTCCTCAAGCACTTATTCAAATAACGCGGTCTTTTTGGAAATGCCTGCAAATTAGAAATATCCAATTAGATCACTCATTTATATCTCGTCGCTCATCATATCTTCTGTTTCTTGTTATGTTATCACTACCTTTAGGGGCAGCAACAACAAGTATTCTGCAAACCACTCCCTTTCTGAGTTGGTCGAACCTGACATTCGCAAATGCGGATCCCGCATACTCAATCGGATCTCCCCTAGGCGGGGCATCCTTCATAGCAGTAATTATCGTAATATCCCTCATAATGATTTCTATTTACATAGGGATCAGTTGGTGCCGATCCAGAGGGTGGCATTATTTATTAATTTTCTACCTCATATGGATACTAATCTACACTACGTTCCTCACTAATTTTGATGGAATAGCATCTGGAATGTGGCAAAGTTTAGGTTATTGGGTGGTACAGCAAGATGTCGCTAGGGGTGATCAACCTTGGTATTATTATTTGGTCTTGAGCTCAATTTACGAATTCTTCCCAATGATTCTAGGCACTATCGCCATCGCCTACTACATTAAAAATAAAGACACCTTTGCTCGTTTTCTTATCTTCTGGTGTATTCTCACATTTATTTTCTACACTATAGCCAGCGAAAAAATGCCCTGGCTCTTAGTCAATATTACCCTACCATTTATAGTACTATCGGGGAAATTCCTCGGGGACCTTCTAACTAAAATGGATTGGGGCCATATTCGCAGCAACGGCGGCATTCTTTTGCTTATATGGGTCCCACTACTGTTCTTTACACTGTGGCAAGGGTCAATCCTAATTGTTTCTACTGAAACAAATATTTATTTAGGCTTAGGATTACTCTTGATGCTGATGCTAATTACAACGAGTGGGTGGTTGATGCTTAGAAAAACGCATTTCCTGACACTTCTGCCCTTTTCAATGATTCCTTTTTCTATAATCCTAGTAGTTCTTACAGTACGAGTTGGAATTACTGCTAGCTACAGTAACGGAGATGTCCCAGTGGAAATGATAGTTTATACTCAGACATCCCCAGAAGTACTCAATACAATGAAACGTGTAAAAGAGATGGAGACATTTTCCGAAAAACCTTTGAAAATTTCAATTGACCAGACTAGCGGATTCACATGGCCGTGGGCTTGGTATCTTAGAAATTCCCAAAATGTCCAATATCTGCCTCTGGAACAAGAAATAGACGAAAATACTTTTGCCAAGAGTTCTATCATAATGTTACACCAACGAAATCAAGAGAAGATAATGGGGGAGCAAGTCAGCCTGCCGTGGGATGCTGAGGTTATAGATCACAGGTGGTGGTTTCCAGAACACACATATCGTAACCTGACACTAGGGAAATTATTAGACAACTTAAGCAATCGGACAACGTGGAGAGGAATTATGGCTTACTGGATAAATCGTGAAGGTGTGCGTGACTATATAGGCACAGAAAAAGCCATCGTGTATTTCGAAAAAAATCTATCAGATAACCAATGAACTCTCATAAATCCCCGCTTGAATTTTGCCAAGATATATTCGTGGTCTGATACGTGTAATAGCGTTTTTCTAATTTATTAACATCTCAGATAGGTCAACCATAATTTGATAAATACATGGAAATATAGGATTGGAATTCTAATAAGCTTGGCGCTGCTTGTGTGGTTTTTGGCAACTATTGAAATCCAAGAAATGCTGAATTCGCTCCTAGCAGCACAGTACGTATACCTACTACCAGGTATATTGCTTTATATTTTCGGTGTATACCTTAGGGCTGTGAGATGGAAGCTTCTATTGAACCATATAAAATCAATAAATACACTGAAGCTTTTCTCTGTCGTCACCATAGGATACATGGCAAATAACATTCTTCCATTTCGATTAGGAGAATTGATAAGAAGCTACTATATATCAGAGACAGAAGATATAAGTAAAACTACCGCATTAGTAAGCATTTTCGTTGAGCGTATTCTGGATTCCATAACATTATTGTTTTTTATCGCAGCAATTAGCCTCGTCATACCGCTATATACAACATTTAACTCAATCGAAATAAGCTCTAGCATAATATGGAAAGCACTGATCATTATTTTCTCATTGATTTTTCTGGGGTCTTTTTTGGTATTAATGTTCTCATCTTTTTTCCCCGAACAAATCAGAGATAAATCAAGCAACCTCATAAGATATTTCCCAGATCGTTTTCAACAGAGAGCAATCACGCTCGTCGAATATTTTTTAGAAGCCATAAAGCCCCTTCGAAATCCGCGTACCCTAGGGAATTTGTTCCTTCTCTCAGTCCCAATATGGCTTCTCGAGGCTGGCTTGTTTACAAGCATCGCATATTCCTTTGGGATACAAAACAACTTCCCGGGATTCCTTCAACTCCTGATAGCAATGACTGTAATTACATCGGCGGCCAATATAGGTAGCTCTTTACCTGCGGCTCCCGGTGGTATAGGGTTGTTTGAGATAATAACCCGCGAAGCCCTCATTTTGTTAAGCATAATACCCATGGATAGAACCCTAGCAGCAGGATTCGCTACTATAACCCACGCGGCCTTGCTGCTTCCTATGATTCTTCTAGGACAAATATTTTTGTGGACAAACCATGTTTCACTCAAAAAATTATCCATGGCTGGCCGCACAAAGGAATCGCCAACTCCCTCTCAAAATACAAAAAAATGAGCAAAGGAAAGTGATATGAAAGTCGGGATAATTGGTGCAGGGGCTGCAGGACTTACCGCAGCATACGAACTTAGCAAACATGGACACAAGGCCATAATATTTGAAGAGGCACCTTTTCTAGGTGGACAGGCCTCAACGATAGATGTTGAAGGCAGTAGACTAGAAAAAGGCTATCACCATTGGTTTACGAACGACACAAATATCATTCAACTTACTGAAGAATTAGGCTTAGGAGAACAAATTCGGTGGATCGACTCGACTGTAGCAACCCTATGCGAAGGCGAAATTTATGATTTCGTGACTCCCATGGATTTACTAAAATTCAAACCTCTGAAATTTTTCGAACGGTTGCGTCTAGGTCTCGTCACCCTTTATTTACAACGACAAAGAAATTACCACAAATATGAAAGTATCTCGGCCGAAAAATGGTTGAAACAACATGTAGGTGCAGGAGGATATGAAAAATTCTGGGAACCCATGCTACGCGGAAAATTTGGTGAAGTATATTATAAAGAGATAAGCATGGCATGGGTGTGGGGGAAAATCCAAACTAGAGTTAAGTCCCGAAGCAAAAATATGGTCAGAGAAAAACTGGGTTATCCAGTCTGTAGCTTTGGGGAGATATTTGACGTGTTGGCTGACCGTATACGACAGTCCTCAGGTGAGGTTCATTTATCAACCAAAGTTAGTAAAATCATCACTTCAGGAAATACTGCTACTGGTTTAACCGTAGCTAGTGGCTCTCTGCAATCACAAGAAAATTTTGACGCTATAATCGCCACTACCCCTTCCTACGTAATCCCAAAACTACTTGATGGATTGCCAGATAACTACTTAAGCAAGCTTAAACAAGTTGAATACCTAGGTGCAGTACTATTAATATTATTACTAGATAGACCATTATCCTCCGTTTATTGGCTAAACATAGCCGATAGAACGATTCCATTCGTCGCGGCCATAGAACACACGAATCTACTAGGACCAGAATACTATGCCGGTAATCACATCGTGTATCTTTCTAATTATCTAACAGCCGATGACCCTCTTTTTGTTATGAGTGAAGACGAATTGCTCTCTGAATATATGCCTCACATTAAAAAAATCAACCCCGAATTCGATCCGTCGTGGATTAAGAAAGTCTTTCATCAACGCGTTTCAGCGGCACAACCTATAATTTCAGTCGATTACCAGAAACGCATACCCCAACACCAAACTCCGTTTGATAACCTATATCTTGCTAATACGACGCAAATTTACCCTGAAGACCGTGGAACAAATTACAGTGTTAAAATGGGCAAGGCAATCGCAGAGCAAGTTATGCTAGACTTTGGCTATGAATTTGTATAATGGAACCACCATATTAACGGGTTGTGGCCTTGTTTGAGGTTGCGTTCCTGACCTAGTGGTATTATCCTATGTCTTGTAAACTTTAGCATACTATGGAGGAGCCCTAATTGAGCTCCCAAGATGACACTCTCAGGGAACAAATAAGGGAAGCCATAAATAGTCAGGCGAAGACCAACGTCAATGTATTATCCTCATTGCACGCCGTCCTTGATAGCCTCGGTTACATCCCTGTACAAGCGATAGAAGAAGTTGCTGATCATAATAGCACCACAATAAACGAAGTGTGGGGCGTAGCCTCTTTCTATACTAATTTTCGATTCTCCCCTCCCCGCGAAAATACAGTGGAGATTTGCTGGGGGCCAACCTGCCATTTAGAAGGAATCCAAGAGGTTATTCACGCCGTCTTAGAAGATCTTGGAATGACAGACGAAGGAGACAGCGAAGACGTCTCTCTTAGATTTAATACATGCTTGGGGGCATGCGCTCAAGCCCCCGTAATGATGGTGAATCACGAACTAATCGGGAAAGTCACGAAAGAAGCAGCCAAGAAACGTATATTGGAACTACGGAAAGACGAGTAGGAAAACCATTCTATGCCTTCCTATAACGAGCTTAAATCTCAAGCCGATGACCACTGGAGCCAACTAACGAACGGCGATGAGCCTTGGATTAGAATTGGAACCGCCATGTGTGGACATGCCGCCGGTGCTTACGGTGTGCTGAACACGGTAAGCAGTGAATTAGAGCGATTGGGCGTAAAAGCACGCGTGGACGAAGTTGGATGTCTTGGAATCTGCTACGCAGAACCCCTTTTAGACATCCAAAAGCCAGGAGGGCCGAGAGTTTTCTTCGCCAACGTCAAAGTTGAACAAGTGCCTGAAATATTACAGGCCTATCTTCTAGAGGATAGAATTCCAGAAAGTAATATATTGGGTTATTTAGGAACACCTGCAATCCAAAATATACCAGACGTATCACAGATACCCGGACTCAAGATGCAACAACGAATAGCTTTGAGAAATGGGGGAATCATAGCCCCAAACGACATTCTGCAATACGTTGCAAACGGTGGTTACAAAGGACTGAGAAAAGCTCTATTCGAAATGCAACCAGAAGAGGTGATCAAGGAAGTAACCGACTCTGGCCTAAGGGGTAGAGGCGGGGCTGCATTTCCTACCGGTGTAAAGTGGAGTTTCATGGTTCGTTCTCCTGGTCCTCCTAAATATATTTTATGCAATTGCGAAGAGGGAGACCCTGGAGCTTACAACGACAAAGGCATCCTAGAAAGCGATCCATACACTCTTTTGGAAGGCATGTGCATAGCGGGATACGCGACAGGTGCAACAAATGGATTCGTATTTATCCGCCATGGGCACGAAGGTCCTATTAATAGAACAGAAACAGCTATAAAACAAGCGTATGCTAATGGTCTCCTAGGGAAAAACATCCTTGGTTCTGATTTCAGTTTTGACATTGAAGTGTCTCTTACTGGCGAATCTTATGTCGCAGGAGAAGAAACTGCGTTGATGGAAGCCATAGAGGGCCGCAGATCTCAGCCTAGATATAGACCGCCCTTCCCCGCAGCATTTGGGGTGTGGGGCAAACCAAGTACGATTAACAATGTTAAAAGCCTCTCATACGCACCGGAGATTATTTCAAACGGCGCTGAATGGTTCTCATCCATTGGAGTGAACAGAAGCACCGGCACAGCTATAGTCTGTCTAAACGGGAAAGTGAATTCTCCAGGTCTCTACGAAGTCCCCATGGGTTTAACTCTAGGCGAGGTAATAAATGACATAGGGGGAGGCGTCAAGAACGGTAAGAACTTGAAAATGATGCAGACTGGAGGACCATTGGGTGGTGTTCTAGGAGCAGAAAGTCTGGGAGTGCATATTGATTTTGACGAAATGCGTGAAGCTGGTGCAATATTTGGATCTGGCGGGATAATAGTTATCGACGAGGATACTTGTGCGGTGGATATCACCAGGAATTTAGTAGCTTTCACACAATATGAATCTTGCGGTAAATGCTTTCCATGCAGGCTAGGAATGGAACAACTCTTGGAAGTTGTTGAGCGGATCGCAGCATTAGAAGGTACCAATAAAGATCTACAACTACTAAAAAGTATAGGAACTACAATGGAGGCAAGTTCGCTTTGTGGACATGGACAACTTGGATTTGGCCCTATACGATCAGCACTTCAACACTTCGAAATTGACTTTACAACGCACATTGAAGAGAAAAGATGCCCGACGGGAAGCTGCCTAAAACCCATGATCGCTCCCAAAAATACTAGGCCATATTCTAATGATTTCAGTGGGCAGACAATGCCCTTACAGATAAATATATGAGATTGAATACAATAATCTTACTATTCCATTAAGGAAGGTTTACGGAGACCAATATGGCAGACGAAATAACTATATCTATTGATGGCCAAGAAATTCAAACTGAACCTGGGAAAATGGTCATACAGGCAGCTATGGATGCTGGCATGTACATACCTTACTTGTGCTACTATCCTGGTATGAAGCCCTATGGTGCTTGCCGAATGTGTGTTGTCAAAGCAGAAAGCCCAGGCCCGGACGGCTCATACAGATCCCTTCCTGGGAATCCTGCGTCATGTACCACTCCCGTGTCCGACGGAATGCGAGTGACCACCAATTCATCTGAGCTGGTGGAACTGCGCCGGGGGATTATGGAACTTTTGATATCTGAACATCCTCATGGATGCTTAACCTGTCACAGGATAGAACTCTGTGGACCGGCAGACTTATGTCTACGACATGTTGCTGTCAACGATCGTTGCATCACTTGCCCCAAGAACGAACGATGTGAACTTAAGGACACGGTAAGATTTTTGGAAATGGACATGGACTCTCCACTTTCCTACAACAATCGCCACCTCCCATTAGCCGTCAGTGACCCTTTTTGGGAAATGGATATGAATTTGTGCATAGTGTGCGCCCGCTGTGTCAGAGTATGCGATGAAGTCAGGGGAGATTCTGCTCTAACCTTGCTGGAACGTTCAGATCGAGTATTAATAGGAACTTCACAAGGAACATCCCTCCTCGAATCAGGATGTGAGTTCTGTGGTGCATGTATTGATGTATGCCCAACTGGGGCTCTAGTTGAACGCAATCATAAATGGGACAAAGCCGTCGAAACAATAAATACAATATGTCCTCACTGCCCGGTCGGATGTGAGATGAAATTGGAAATAGATAAACGTAATCGGGTTATTCGCACCACAACTGATATAAACTCCCCTGCAAACAGGGGACAGTTTTGCTTCAAAGGCAAATTTGGGTTGGAATTCCTGAATGAGAATAAATCACGACTTAAAAAACCACTTATTAGACAAGGGCAAGAGTTAGTAGAATCCAGTTGGCCAGAGGCTCTCGACCTGGTAGCTGCGAAACTAACAAATTATAAGAACAATGATTACGCCATCATAGCATCTGCGAGAGGCACAAACGAAGATAATTACATAGCACAAAAATTTGCTCGCATTGTGCTAAATACCAACAATATTGACGTATCATCAAACATCAGACCTGAATTGACAGCACCGTTGTTTGAACTACTAGGTAATGCAGCTGGGACCAATGGAATTTGGGAACTGGAGCAGTCATCTAACTTTTTAGTTATTTCCAGCAACATGACTGAAGAGCAAAATGTCACCGCAGTTCCAATTAAAAAAGCGCTAAACAGTGGCTCATCCCTCATAGTTATTGATCAACGTAAAACAGAATTGGCCAGAGTTGCGACTATATGGATGCGCCCTAACCCAGGAACTGAATCAACTTTGCTGGGAGGAATAATTAGGGTCATCATGGATGAATCCCTAGATGACCATGAATTCTTATCCTCGTCTTGCGACGGAGTAGACCAATTTAAGGGCAACTTATGGAATCTAGACCTGGTCAAGGTTGAGACTATTACTGGCGTACCAATTGAAGAAATCCAAAAAGCGGCTCGACTTATTGCTAATGCGAATTCGTCTTCAACACTATATGCCCTGGAAACTATCCCTGCAGAGTATAGGGAGGCTTGCGTTAGAGCACTGGTTAATTTGTCACTCGTAACTGGCAATATCAATAAGCCCTCTTCAGGAATATATCCTTTGTTTACTGGAGCCAATGAGCAAGGTGCGAAGGATGTGGGGTGTTCGCCAACATTTTTGCCTGGCTACAATCTTTTGCAAGATCATGCAAAAGATTTCTCTAAATCATGGAACCACGATTTGTCTGATGGTAACGGTATACCTCTAACAAAGCTTGTTGATTCTATTAATGAAGGGGGAATAAAGGCTCTCCATCTAATAGGAAACAGTCCAAATTACACAAATGGGGAGTTGGGGAATTTTATTCAAGCTTTAAATAAATTGGAATTCTTGCTGGTCCAAGATTGTTTCCCTAGTGAAATCACCGAAATAGCAGACGTGGTACTTCCGTCTTCAACCTTTGCGGAAGTTGACGGTACATATACAAATTTGGAGCGACGAATTCAACTGTTGAGGCCCGCGTTGGGCGCCAAAGGGGACTCAGATGGGGATTGGAGAATACTCTGCCAAATTGCTAAGCGAATGGGAGCTAATGGATTTGAATTTGCTACGTCAGAAATGATCTTTGAGGAACTGCAAAGCTTGTGTGCGTCCTATAAAGGCTTATCCTATTCGCAGCTAAATTCAGTCGGAATACAGTGGGAGCTACAACCCGTAAAGCCCATGCTTACAGCCATGGATGTCGTCCTTCCATATCAACACAAAAATGAGCAATACCCCTTGCTCTTAGCGCATGGTAGAGTTCTCAATCAACCTGAAAGAGAAATGACAATCAGTCAGGTAGAAGCCCGCAACAGAATTCAAAGACAAGATATAATTGAACTCCACCCGAATGACGCAGCGTCACTCAAAATAGAAGAGGGTGATTGGGTGGAAATGGAAACTGAAAGGTCTGCCATACAAGGGACAGCGCAACTTAGTGGTGTTAACCCAGGCATAATATCCATAACAACTTTGTTTGGACAAATGGTCGTGCATTTGGAGGCGGATACTTCTCCTGACCCCATGATGAGAGTCCCAACACTTCCATTAGAACCTGCTAAGTTGACTAAAATTACAGCCACAGTGGCTGCAGACTAAAGTCAATATGTGCAAATTAGACATCATCTCGTCAAGGGAGGAGTTACCACGTTCACTCCACCGTACGAAAGAATACTAAGGACAATATATATAGTACGGCACTAGCTAAATCCTAATAAATTCTATTGGTTACAAAAACGTAAACTACTACAAGAGGTTTATAAATTGACAACTGCACGCGCGAGAACTAAACCAGAACTCCCTCAGACCATTGTATTGAAACGAAGAGAACTAACTGAAGATCATTGGCTGATGTGGCTAGAAAAGCCGGAGGGATACAATTACAAACCTGGCCAATATTGTACGATAGGGCTTGAAGGAATAGAACGGGCTTATTCCATAGTTTCGGCCCCACACGAGGAATCTCTCGAGTTATTTATCGAATTAGTACCATATGACGAAGGCGGACATTTAACCCCTCTTCTATATGACTTAAAACCACATGACAAAGTCACCATAAGACCTAGGGCAAAGGGTATATTTGTGTTCCGGCCTGAATATAAGAATCATCTGCTAGTCGCGACAGTTACTGGCGTTGTTCCATATCTGAGCTACTTACGCGATTATATTCATAGAGGAGAAACAGGTCATCATTTCTATGTGCTAGAAGGGGCGAGTTATTGGGACGAATTTGGTTACGACGATGAATTGCTAAATATAGCGGAAGAGCATCCCGAACTCTTGACATTTGTACCGACGGTAAGTCGCCCAGACGATGACAAAAATTCTGACTGGGAAGGCGAAAAAGGCCGAGTCAACGGGATCGTAGAAAAATATGTAGAGGAATTTCAACTAAAAGCTGAAGATACATTAATTTATGCTTGTGGTCACCCGGGCATGATTGAAGACGTGAAATCCCGCATGGCACCCAAGGGATTCAAGGTAGACGAAGAAAGATTCTGGAAAGACTAATTCTTTTATAGGAATATCATGATAAACCTCTTGATATTAGACAAGTCAGCTTATTTTCATTTAAGGTGATTTTATAGTTTGGATACATGCTTAGGCTGTAGGTGAGGAATGTGAAAGTCTTGTCTTGCATCCCGATTCATAACTTACAAAATATTCCAGCATATATCATGGGTTGATCGCTTTCACCAATGCGGTAGAATAAGACAGGCTCGAGGATTACGGAATTTCCAAAAAGTAGTGATCCAAAATGAAATCTTAATGAGAGATATTCCCTCTTGACTACCCCAGCCCGAAAACAATATCTAGACATGAAAAATAGCCATCCAGATGAAATACTTCTGTTTCGCATGGGTGATTTCTACGAGACTTTTGATGAAGATGCCCGATTAATATCACGGGAATTGGAAATAGCTCTCACCTCCAGAGGGTTTGGCAGTGGAAAGGAAAAAATACCTTTGGCTGGGATCCCTTATCATTCTCTTGAATCCTATTTGGCTCGCTTGGTAAGGAAAGGTCACAGAGTAGCGATTTGCGAGCAAACCAGCGATCCAAAAGAGTCCACAGGAATTGTGGACAGGGAAGTAGTAAGAATAGTCACTCCTGGGACTGTCTTGGAAGACTCACTGCTATTTCACAACTCTAATAATTATCTCTGCGCCACAATTGTGAATGGGGATATCGCTGGCCTTGCGTATGTGGACATTACAACTGGTGAATTCTCTACTACCCAACTGCCAACTATTCGACTACCAGTAGAATTAGCAAGATTGTCCCCGTCAGAAATCCTAATTCCAAGTGGAGCAATAATCCCTTCATTAGAGAAAAACATAACCACCACGGAAATGGATCCCAAAGCATTTGAAGAAGCTGTTTCGCGAGAAATACTACTGAAGCACTTTGCAATACATTCCTTAGAATCCTATGGGTGTGAACATTTGCCATTAGCGATTATTGCAGCTGGCGCAGTCCTTGATTATTTGTTCAGTACTCAAAAAAACGCCACCAGACAAATACGAACGCTTAATACTTACTCCACTAATGACCACATGGTGCTTGATCCTCAAACGACACGAAATTTGGAATTGTATGAAGGAGGCCGATGGGCGAGTGCTAATGGATCACTCTTTAACCTACTAGACGAGACTAAAACATCAATGGGTGCAAGGTTACTTAAGCGCTGGGTGGGACAACCGCTGCTCGACATAAAGGCGTTAGAGGGAAGACAAAACATAGTAGAATGGTTCGTATCCAACAATTTGCGCCGCACTCAAATGAGAACCCTACTTGATTCAGTATCTGATCTGGAAAGACTGATCAATAAGGTACAACTATCAAATGCTACTCCTCGAGATCTCGTTAGTCTTGGTACAAGTTTGGACATAACACCAGAAATGAAGCACCTGTTGGCGGAAGATGGGAACAATAAAGATCTAAAGGCTCTAGTGCGCGATTTTAGCGAAATAGACGAATCCGCACAACTGATTGAACAATCTATAGTTTCTGATCCGCCTCTAAACGTAGGCGATGGCAAAGTCATAAAAAAAGGCTTTTCTTTTGAGCTAGATGAAGCTTTGGATATTTCTCGAAATGCACAAACACACATAGCTAATATGGAAAACAAGGAACGAACTCGTTCAGGAATAAAATCACTGAAAATAGGCTATAACAGAGTTTTTGGCTACTATATAGAAATTAGAAAGACAAACGCACTCGAAGTTCCCGATGATTACGTCAGACGTCAAACATTAGTCAATGCAGAACGCTTCATCACCTCCGAATTAAAAGAATATGAATCTTTGATTCTCAACGCTCAGGACGCCGTGGCGACCCTTGAAAACTCCATATTCCAACAAATTTGCTCTCAGATATCAGACCGAATAGATATCATTCTTAAAAAAGCGAAGGCGGTTGCTCAGATAGACGTTTTTACATCTTTAGCTGAAGTTGCCGTGCGCTACAAGTACGTCCGCCCTGTATTAGGCATTCATGACACGATTGATATTAAAGACGGGCGTCATCCGATTGTGGAACGATTACTCAATTCCGGAGAGTTCGTAGACAACGACACTTTTATGTCCTGCGGCTCTCATCAACTAATGATACTTACTGGGCCCAACATGGCGGGTAAATCGACTTATATAAGACAAGTG
>Ga0310344_10002431_pt1 | contig 13964 bp, 12 predicted proteins | sample HC15DNA20200_MG_FD_203801 | JGI IMG/M metagenome (GOLD analysis project Ga0310344, IMG submission 203801) | Marine microbial communities from station ALOHA, North Pacific Subtropical Gyre - HC15-DNA-20-200_MG | ecosystem: Environmental > Aquatic > Marine > Oceanic | place: Pacific Ocean: North... | reverse complement strand
TCGTAAATTTGGTCTCACGCGTGAGCGTATCCGGCAGATTGAAGGGAGAGCGCTACGGCGCTTGCGGCATCCGCGTCGGGCACGTATGTTGCGGGAATACTCGAATTGATGTGCTTTGCGTGACGTAGCTTCGGTATTTCGGGCAAAGCAATTGAAGGTGGCCATGATAGAGTGATGACCATACTAGATGAAGGTGCGAAAGCTCCAGAGTTTGCACTGCCGGCCTCTAATGGGCAGACTGTCTCACTGAAAGACTATGTGGGAAAAAAGGTGGTAGTATTTTTTTATCCGCGGGATGATACTCCAGGATGTACTCGTGAAGTGTGCAGCTTCCGCGATTCTTACAATGATATTCAAGAGCAGGGAGCAATAATTTTGGGTGTTAGCGGCGATAGCATAAAGTCGCATGGTAGGTTTGTCTCTAAATATGACCTTCCTTTTCTGCTATTGTCAGACGATAACAAGCAGATGGCTATGGAGTATGGCGCCTGGGGGGAAAAGAAGAACTATGGGCGTACGTATATGGGAATGCGGCGTATAACCTATCTCATTGATGAGAGAGGCAAGATTACCAAGGTTTGGCCTAAGGTAAGACCAGATGAGCATGGCGAGGAAGTACTTGCTGCTATAAAGGGCGAGTAGTGTCTTTCCGTATTGTCTGACGAAGGTCGGGTTTTTAACTCGCGAAAAGGTCTATCCGCCAGACTTGAACGGCGGATTTTTTTATTCCTGAAAATAATTAGGTTATGTTGATGAACATTCTTGTAGCTGTTGCTTGGCCTTATGCAAACGCTGACATACATGTTGGCAACATTACTGGAGCTTACCTTCCGGCCGATATTTTTGCGCGTTATCATCGTCTGAAAGGTAACAGTGTGTTGATGGTTTCAGGTTCAGATGCGCACGGTACACCAATCACTGTGCGGGCTGATGCCGAGGGGAAGAGTGCGCAGCAGATATACGAGCATTACCATAATCGTTTTATAGAGTTGTTCCAGAAAATTGGCTTGACGTACGACCTGTTTACAACAACTCATTCCGAAAATCACTTTAAGGTGTCGCAAACAATTTTCGAGCGTTTACTTGAAAATGGGTATTTGTACCGGGATACGGAGGAGCAGTGGTATTCGCTTCAGGAGGAGAGATTCTTGCCTGATCGGTATGTGGAGGGTACGTGTTACCTGTGTGGGTACGACAATGCCCGCGGCGATCAGTGTGATGGTTGTGGAAACATGCTAGATGGCACGTTGCTAATAAATCCTAGGTCTAAAACCGGTAATCTCTCCTTGGAATTGCGCGCAACGGAGCATTTTTACCTGGATCTCTCTAAATTGACGCCTAATCTTCGCACATACCTTAATGATGCTAAGGAACACTGGCGACCCAATGTAATTAATTCTTCGCGTTATACGGTGGAAAAAACTGGACTGCGTGGTCGTGCGATTACACGTGACCTTGCTTGGGGTATACCTGTGCCGGTAGAAGGCTGGGAGGGAAAATGTTTATATGTTTGGTTTGAGGCTGTAATTGGATATTTATCAGCATCAATTGAATGGGCTAGCAACAAAGGAATACCAGCGGCTTGGCAGGACTGGTGGTATGGTTCTGACTCACGCAGCTACTATTTCATAGGCAAAGATAATATCCCTTTCCACGCAGTAATTTGGCCAGCAGAGCTGGCGGGTGTGGGTCGCCTTTTCGCGGATGACATTGGTGATAGTCTTAACCTTCCTTTTGATGTGCCCGCTAATGAATTTATGAATCTGGAGGGTCGAAAAATTTCAGGCAGTCGAAATTGGGCTGTCTGGGGCCTAGATGTGGTAGAGCGTTATGGACCTGATGCGGTTCGTTTTTATTTGACAATAAATATGCCGGAATCGAAAGACAGCGACTGGACTTGGTCTGAATTTCAGCAGCGTAACAATGATGAATTAGTGGCAACTTGGGGTAATCTTGCCAACCGTACATTGAGTTTTGCATACAAACATTTTGAGCAGCGTGTCCCATTCCCAATGGAACTTCGTGGGGACGATCTCTTGCTTCTGGAGACAATTTCTGATGGCTTTAATTCTGTTGGAGACTTGTTGGCTTCTGTAAAGCTGCGGGCAGCGTTGCAGGAATCCCTGAGACTTGCCGGTGAAGTAAACAAATATTTGGAGGAGCAAGCACCATGGTTCACTATAAAGACTGATCCAGCTGAGGCGGCAACCGCGGTGTACACTGCGCTGCGAGCGATTGATTCTTTGAAAACTCTTTTCTCTCCGTTTATCCCATTTAGCTCAGAAAGACTACACTCATTTCTTGGTTATGATGGAAAATTATTTGGAGATCAGGCTGTCCAGGATTATCGCGAAAATGGTCACTCTCATGTCGCATTGGTATATCGCAGTGAGGCTGCTACGGGATGTTGGAAGCCGAGTACCTTGGAGGCGGGCCAAGAGCTGCGTTCTCCATCGCCTCTCTTCCCGAAGTTAGATGATAATATCGTTGCAGAGGAGAAGGATCGTCTAGGGTAACCTAGAGTGTTGATGGAATCCTCTCGTGTTGTTTGGTTTGGCAAGAGAATAATCTTGCTGGCTTATTTCACGATCGGCTCCATGTACGCCGTCTATACCCCTGCCTGGCAAGCACCTGATGAGCCGGCGCACTACAATTACATACGTGGCGTGGTGGAGACCGGTAGATTGCCAGTGCTGCAAACTGGGGATTATGACCAATCATACCTCAGTCAGATAACGTCCCGGGGATTTCCCGTCGACATGGCGTTGGATACGCTTCGTTACGAGGGCCACCAACCACCTCTGTATTATTTGTTGGCGGCACCGATTTTCATACTTTCAGGTGGGTCTATATTGGCACTGCGCTTGTTCTCATTGTTTCTGGGAGGTGGGGCGGTATTATTATCCATGCTATGTACACATACCCTCTTTCCGCGTAAGCCGGCTATGGTGCTGGCGGTGTCTGGATTTATTGCCTTTCTACCGCAGAATTTGGCCATGATGGCGTCTATTAACAATGACGCTCTAGCAGCACTTCTGATGTCTTTGGGGCTGTGGCTACTTCTTCGCCGTCATGCGGGATGGGCATCTGGTATCGTGATAGGATTGGCTATGCTGGCCAAAGTTACTGTTTATGTTCTCGTGCCGGTGACTGTTCTTGCATTGATAGTGCGGGCTCGGCGACGACGATGGAATTGGAGTGAATTTCTGTCAGTGATTTTGCCGATTTTGGTACTGGGCGGACTTTGGTGGGGACGCAACATCTTGGTCTACGGATGGCCAGATGTACTTGGTTTACAGCGCCATGCTGATATTGTGGTTGGGCAACCTCGTAGCGTCACATGGTTGTCTAATTATGGATTAGTTGGATTTGGCGTGCGCTTTGTGCAAACTAGCTTTCAGAGTTTCTGGGGTAACTTTGGTTGGATGGGAGTTCCTATGGGCGCGCAAGTCTACCGGTTGCTCGGGTTATTTTCTCTCTTGATGGCGTCTGGACTATTCATTGCCTTTAGGCGTCGTCCATCTCTTTTTCCGTGGCAGCGTGATGGTATGATGTTGTTGGCAGTCACAGTGTTTGTCGTTTTCATTCAATATCTAGTCTATAATCTGACATTTGTTCAACATCAGGGTCGTTATTTGTTTCCCGCATTGGTTCCTCTAGCTCTGGCTTGTGCTGTTGCAACATGGGGCTGGGCTACTATATTAGCGGGTGTATGGCCGTCGGGGGCATGGGCGTTGCGGTGGCTGCCAGCAGTGTTAGCGCCTGGCATGGCTGCTCTTTCTCTGTACGCTCTTTTTGGTGTGCTGATTCCATCTTTTTCATAGGATATGTGGGTTTTGACAGTAGTGGATGCTTATGATACACTTGCTGTAAGAAAAAAGATGATTGTCTTAGGGGGCGTTTCGGATCGAATAACCTACGCCTGAAAGCTGGTTGGGTAAAAGCCATAGGGTAAAAGCCATAACTGGATAACTGTGAGGGAGCTTCCCGACGGACAAGACTGTTCCGGCGGGTTTTTTTATTGGAGTGAACTAAGAAAGAGATGACAGATAAAACGCTAAAGATAATTCCCCTAGGAGGACTTGGGGAAGTTGGAAAAAATATGATGGTGTTGGAATATGGCCGTAATATTCTCATCGTCGACACTGGACTGATGTTTCCAGAAAGTAATATGTGGGGAGTAGACTACATCATTCCCGATTTTAGATACTTGGACGATAGGCGTGACCTTGTGCGCGGCATTGTGGTTACTCATGGTCATGAAGACCATACAGGTGCAATTCGTCATGTGGCTCAACATATTGACGCGCCGATTTATGGCACCCCATTAACTTGTGGGCTGCTAGAAGCTAAATTACGCTATGCGAAGTTGTATAAAGAAGGCAGGCTTCATGTAGTCAATGCGGGGGATATGCTCAGCATAGGTCCTTTCGAGGTCGAGTTGTTTCATGTTTGCCATAGTATTCCCGATGCAGTAGGTCTCGGGATAACCACGCCGGTAGGATTGGTGGTGCATTCGGGAGACTTCAAACTTGACCAGACTCCAGTCGATGACTGGCCAACTGATTTCGCTAAATTGGGAGAATTCGCTGGCAGGGGTGTGCTTGCGTTGCTGTCCGATTCTACCAATGCTGATCAACCTGGATGGACTCGGTCGGAGTCCGTTGTAGATGATGCATTTGACGAAATATTCCGGGAATCTGAAGGACGAATCTTAGTGGCTACTTTCGCTTCTTTGATATCGCGCATTCAGCAGGTAATTAACGCTGCAAATCATCATGGGCGCCGGGTAGCACTAGTTGGGACCTCGATGGTGGTCAATTCTAAAATGGCCCTGAAGTTAGGCTACTTGAAGGATCCCGACGGGGTTCTGTTGCCGCTTGATCAGGCGTTGGGGTTGCCCAAAAATAAGGTGGCCTTGATGATGACTGGATCTCAGGGAGAACCTTCGTCTATTCTGGGTCGTTTGTCGGTGGGACGAAATCGTCAGTTCGGTCTGGAAGAAGGGGATACTGTCGTCGTATCGGCACATCCGATTCCTGGTAATGAGGAGATAGTTTCTCGAACAATCAATAACCTGATTCGGCGCGGGGCTCGCGTGATGTATGATCCACTGCTGCCTGTACACGTCTCTGGTCATGCTCATGCTGAGGAGCAGAAACAGCTGATTCGTATGGTGAAACCGAAATTCTTTGTGCCAGTGCACGGTGAATTAAAGATGTTGCACGCGCATAGTGCATTGGCACGTGAAGTAGGGGTTGATTCTGAGAACATAGCCGTTGTGGAAAATGGCACGGTCCTTGAATTGACGAGTGACACTCTAAAGGTATCCGGGCGGGTTCCAGGGGGATACGTCTATGTTGACGGAGCTGGTGTGGGTGATATTGGTCCGCAGGTCCTCCGTGAGCGTGACCGCTTGGCTAGTGACGGTTTCGTTATCGTAAGTCTGCTTGTGGATGCGGAGACACGGGAGTTGGTAAACAGTCCGAAGATTACCTCGCGTGGATTTGTGTTCGTGAGGGATTCTGCGAAATTGTTCCATCGTGCTGCTGAGAAAGCTACATCAGTAGTTGAACATAGCCCTAATGGAAAAATTGGTCGCCGGGTTGAGGATCAACTCTCGGAGTTTTTCTACAAGGAAACGAAACGGCGCCCGATGGTTTTTGCCCTAGTCAACGAAGTCTAAGCCTTTCTTATATGAGTGGCCACGTAGGTCGGGCATCTAAGTCCCATCCATCACGTTGCCCGGCTTGATAACGCCAGTATCCGGCAGCGGCAATCATCGCCGCATTGTCAGTGCAAAGATGCCCTGGAGGATGATATACTGGTATCTCTCCGGCTCTTTTCGTGATAGCTGCACAAAGAGCTAGGTTAGCTGAGACACCTCCGCTAACGAAAATAGCACGAGCTTTGTGCTTCTCAGCTGCCTGTACTGATTTCTCCTTGAGTACTTCGATAATTGCGCTTTGAAAACTAGCGGCGAGATCTGCTATGGGTAAATTTACGGAGCTAGGGTCCCGTCCCGTGTCCCACTCCGGGAAGCGTTGTTGGACGGCACGCATCACGGCGGTTTTTAAACCGCTAAACGAGAAATCCCAGCTATTGTCCATCCAAGCGCGAGGGAAGTCGAAAGCATCCGGGTTCCCTCCTTTGGCGGCTTCTTCCACGTTTGGTCCACCGGGATAGGGCAACCCTAGTAAGCGACCTACCTTGTCGAAGGCTTCACCGGCTGCATCATCAAGAGTACCACCTAGGCGCTGGTATTTCAACTGCTCCTCTACTAGTATCATTTCTGTGTGCCCTCCGGAGACAATTAACGCTAGGATTGGGAATTCTACTTCATGTGTATTTTCAGTGATTTGGAGGGAACAAATATGACCTTCCAGATGATTAATTCCTATTAGTGGCAGTCTTCGGGCTAGAGCCAGTCCTTTAGCTGCGTTGAGCCCTACTAGAAGTGATCCTGCTAATCCTGGTCCACGAGTCACAGATATTGCGGAGATGTCGTCTAGACTGACATGTGCTTGTGCTAGTGCGCTGGCAATGACTTTGTGAATAGTCTCTATATGTGCTCGTGATGCCATCTCTGGAAAGATCCCGCCGTACTGCGCGTGTATCTCGGATTGCGACGCGATAACATTGGAGAGAATCTCCACGCCTTCCTCTACTACTGCGGCAGCTGTTTCGTCGCATGAGGTCTCGATTCCCAGTATTCGTACTGTCACGGTATCCAATCCTTTCTATGATTCACTTAGAGTGGTATCACAAGTTCTTTGTCAAACGATCCGATTGTTTCTGGTTGCCCATTTTCTGGTTTCATCCAGACATAGTCTTCTACGCGTATGCCATAATCATCCTCCGGATAGTATAAACCCGGTTCTATGGTGAGTACCATACCTTCTTGTATCATCTCGTCTGGCGCGACTGTTTCTGCTAGACGTGGGTACTCGTGGATACTGAGCCCAACGCCGTGTCCCAGAGAGTGTACGTACCCTTCATTAGTACCTGGATGACTACGGGTCGTACAGTGTCCAAGACCTTCGAAAAAATCATTTACTGTACTTTGTAAAGACCTGCAAGATTGTCCGACCTCCAATTGGGAAAGTGCTAATTCTAATGCTGTCACCACTTGTTGGTATGCCTTCTCGATTGTCGGCGATGCGTGACCTAGGCACCAAGTACGTGTAAAGTCATAGAAGTAGCCACCGCCCCTCTCCCGCGGGAAAAAATCAAATACGATTGTTTCTCCCAGTACAAGTGGCGAGTTTTCTGTACCACGAGAGTGCGGAACACCTGCATCGCGTCCGTTCGAAAGAATCATACCTTCGGCGTTCTCCAGATCGCGTTCCGCACTCCAGAGACGAATATGACGCTGCACATCTCCTATAGTTAGGGGTACACCACTCTTAGTCACAAGGTGGTTTTTTTCAATTCTGTGCGATGCTAGAAATTGGCGTGTGTCGGACACTACGCTTATAGCTCTGGTAGCCAGAGATCGGATACGCTTCATCTCAAATTCATCTTTGGTGATTTGTGCTAGCTGCAATATGTTCGGGGTTGGTTCGCCAATGAAAGATATCTCAGGCAAATGTTTACGTAACTCATGGAACAAGGCAATGGTGAATCCCTGTTCCTCTCGACCGTACATACCAACGTTTCCACTGACCTTCAGTTCCTCAAATATATCTGAGACCATACGTGCATGTGCTGCTATATGATTGCCATCTTCCTCCTGCAGTAGTTGTGGTAACTTATAACGGCTTTGGTCAATTATTAGTAAGCCTGATTTTGCTGCTTCGTCGCGCTCCATACCTATGACGATAAGCACTGGATCTTCACCGTGTTTCTTTATTAATAAGGTGTATTCCCCAACTTGGGCACCGTTGGTTAGGTAGTGCATCGCCGGGTTGTCGCGCGTGCCTCCACTGACGAAGAGTGCATCCAGTTCGTGTTCTATCATTAGGAGGTCTAGATCCGATTTCATTTTGGGATAGTTATGCAAGCAACTGCTGTATTGTTGAAATCAACATGTTGTCTGAGGAAGGAGGCACTGTGCGTAAGTCAAACACAACCCTGTCATCCTGTATGCGGGTGATGATTCTGCGATGACGTAATCTTTTAGTAAAGCTTTGCACCCCAGGCACTGGTAGAACCACCAGTTGTGTGATTAGCTGCTCGGTAGGCAGGCTGCCTCCCCCAATTGTTGATTGTCCAGGGATAATCTGACCACCAATAGCATCGGCCAAACGCTGGGATCGGATTTCGATTTCGCTCAAACTCATACTAATCATGCGCCATACTGGTATTTTCTGGGTTACCTCATCCTTCAAGTAATGTAGCATTGTTGCTGAAAGCGCGGCAAGGCAGAGTTTGTCAGCCCGAATTGCACGTGCTAGGGGATGTACCCTTAGTTCATTCAGGAATGACTTTCGTCCGACTAATATACCGGCTTGTGGTCCTCCCACTAATTTGTCTCCGGAAAAGCATACTACGTCTGCACCGGAACTTAGGCTTTCCTGCACAGTAGGTTCGTGTCTTAGGCCAAATGCTGTGGTTTCAAGTAGTGCTCCTGAGCCTAGGTTATCTACCACGGGTAGCCCATGCTTGTGCCCGAGCTTGACTATGTCCGGTAGATCGGGCTCAGTCGTAAAACCAATGATACGAAAGTTACTGTGATGCATGCGCAGGATTAGGGCTGCCTGATTTTCTATCGCTAAAATTGCATCTTCGTAATCGTGTAAATGTGTGCGATTCGTGGTCCCGACTTCGATGAGTTTTCCTCCTGACTGATTTAACACATCCGGTAATCGGAATCCCCCGCCGATTTCCACCAACTGTCCACGCGAAATCACAACACCTTTGTGCTGCGCTAGCGCCCTAAGAACTAGCAACAATGCAGCTGCGTTATTGTTTACTACGAGAGCAGCTTCCGCTCCGGTTACCCGGCATAGTAGTGTCTCGGTGTGAATACTGCGATTGCTTCGTTTTCCACTAACTATGTCAAACTCCAGCGTGCTGTAATCTCGAGCCACAGACAACATAGCGTCTTGTGCTTCATCTGAAAGGGGAGCTCTACCCAGATTGGTGTGTAGTATTACCCCGGTTGCATTGATGAGTTCGTGCAGTGTGGGCTCGTTTTGTTCCCGGAGCCACGATGCGGCTCGTTCGATTAACTCTGTGGCGGATGGTGGTGTTCTGTCGAGAGCGTCACTCGTCAGTTTGGCGCGACTCTCTGCTAGAACCTGACGGACAGCTGTGGTTGTTAGTGGGCGCCCGAATGTTCTCAAAAGATCTGCTGATGCGTCGTTATGCAGCAAAGTGTCTACGCCTGGCAGGGCACGTAGTCTTTCATTCTCCACTAGATGTGCCTGGGTCCCAAAGGCTGCGTGCGCGCAGTTCTACAAACCATTCTATTGCCACAACTACAAATGCCAGCAAAAGTACTATGCTCCAGTTGAGCGTACGACCTAATTGCAGCCATGCGAGAGTGACACCGAAGGTCCCCACCCAAATTGCCCGGCGCATGAGAACCCGAGAGCTTATCACTCGACGTCCGAAGCGACGTGAGAGGAAAACAACGAACGGAACCGCTGTACCAGTCAATCCGGCCATGCCTAGCAGAAAAAACACCCAGCGCGCATCGACCGTGGGAACTGCGTACAGGAGCAGCGTAATCATGCCACCCCATCCGACTACAAATAGAGTGGCTGCAGCAATGTAAACGCTCATGTAACGCTCGGGAAATGTCTCCCTACCCATACCTAAAGCAATTATAGCGCATGGTAAATGGAGCGCATAGCATGTCTATGTTGTCCGGCATCTATGCAGAAATAGACCGGTTTACTTTTGTGCGGACCACTTCTGATTCTTAGGTCTACGGTTGTGTTTACAATCGGTGTGCCAGTGTATTAGAATTTTGACACGTGTGGATCCCACTGCTAGAATGCAGGCATGTCACATAAGCGTCCTCGTTTCTTCCCACGCACTGACCAATTGAGCGTAATTACAGCGACCATAGGTCTGGGCTATGTTCTGTCTCGCTTTATGTTCCTTCCTGACCGTACGGTAGAAACTATGCTTTTTGGGTCACCAATCAGCGTTCACGTTGATGGACAAGCTATTCTGATTATTCTGTTGGCTGCTTTGATAACTAACGGGACAGACGTTCTAATTCGCAGTCACCCCAGCTTTCGTCTGGAGCCACTAAACCTTCATCCTTTGAGTCACTGGATTATGCCCGTCTTGACCACTCTGACTGCGGGAGTAATTCTCAACAACATTCCAGAGCAGTCACTGTGGCTTTTGGGAATGATCGTTGGTGTGAGTATTTTGGTAATCGTATTAGTCATCGAGTATTCAGTCATTGAACCGGAGATGTCATTGATCTCACGATTGCAAATTGGCTATACTCTCCTTTCCTATCTTGTTGCACTTGTGGGGTTTGTCTGGGTGGCACAGCTTGGAGTCCGGAGTGTAATTTCCGGAACGAGCATACTACTAATTGGCGGGCTAATCTCTTTTCGCTTGCTGCTACTTCATGGAAGCGATTCTGCGGAAGCTGGTTGGAATAGTTTGGTTGTAGGGCTTATTCTGGCTGAGTTGATGTGGGCACTTGGCTATTGGGCACTTCCTCCAATGCTGGTTGGCTCATGGCTACTTATTGTGCTTCATTTATCAGTTGGGATTATATGCATGGGTCGAAAAAGAGTGACATTCGGACGCGCGGTCAGGGAGCACGCTATCGTAGCGCTTGTTGCGTTTGCGATATCTGCGCTGTTGTTGCTTTGATGATAAACTAAATCGGCCTAGCTTAACAAGCTAAGCAGTGGACCTAGTACCATCGCTGCTACAACTAGCAGACCAAGTATTATCAGAAACACATTTGTGCTTCGAGGACCTTGCGTAGGCCTTGAATAGGGTTGCTTTTTTTTCCGCTTTTTGCGCATTTTAGATTGGGTCTTCTTCTTGGTTGAATTGCGTGGGATCCGCTGTTAGTTCGCCAGACAATCGCTTAGCTCGCCACCCAACTAGCCTCTCTGTTCCGTTCAGTAAGCGTTTGATGTTTGGACGGAGTGCCCACAATTGCAGCGCCAAACATGCAAGTCCATAGTACACGTATGCTGTGGGAGCGAGACCTTGACTGGATCGTAAAGTCATAATCACTGTAGTCATTATTCCGCCCGAAATGGTTGCCAATGAGGCATAGCCTATCCCGAAGAGGATAGCAGCGCCGGTCGGTACTAGGATGGCACCAGTCCATGCCCATAGGCCAATGGCGCCTCCCACAGTGGTTACACCACCTGCGCCTCCGCGTAGCACGGTTTTGGTATGACCGGTTTTTGAGTTAGTGACTGTCTCGCGTAAGAATATAGAGAAATTATGGCCTAAGACAGCTGCCACGCCAGTAAGTACGTGCGCCCATGCCCACTCCCATTCGGGTAGTACCAGTCTCACTAGCCATATTGGTAACGCCCCCTTAAATAAGTCCAGTAGTGCGGTGGTCAGACCTGCACCAAAGCCGGCGGCACGGATTACATTGGTAGCGCCGGAACGTCCGCTGCCAACCATGCGTATGTCTTTGCCAGTCATCCGCTTTACTATTACTAGACCGACCGGTATGGCCCCGATCACGTATCCAAGCACAACCATCATAATCGCGATTGTTGATTCCATTACTATCTATCCTCGAGAAAATCGGTGACTTTTCCAGGTATCTCAGCCAACATATGGCCCTGGTTCTACCTGAAGTGTGATTTTATGTATGTTTCCCTTAGTTATGTTGTATCCAAATGTTTTCCATGCTCCGTTAGGAGGACGCGCTAGAATAATATATACTGCATCTGGGTAATGTGCTTGAGAAATATCCGTTTCTGAAGGAATAGTAGATCCATTCGTATGTGAATGAAAGATACCTAGTAAATCTCCACCTGATAACTGGATAGCATGCATAGCACGCAATTGGTCTTGTGGCTTCATGCGATAAATTACCGGACTGTTTTCTACATTTTCTCCCGGATACACGGTTTGCACACGTCCTGCATGACCTCCCAGTATTCCACAGGCCTCATTAGGTAGAGCAGCCTGCGCGTGTGCAATCATTTCTTGTATCTGATCCTTACTGATAGTTAATTTATTTTGCATACCGATGTATTTGGCATTATACCAAGTTTGACTTCGAACATAAGCGCGTTATAATCTAAATGAATTAGTCGCGCCTAAAACGTGGATCAGGACAGATATGTCAGTGACTTACCGTAAAGATTTATCGCGTGCTGTTGAGGATTATCTGAAGGCAATCTATGAATTGCAGCGGGGCCGACAGCAGGTCTCTACTAGTGCCCTTGCAGAACGTCTTGGATTCGCGTCAGCTTCAGTCACGGGAATGTTAAAAAAGTTGCATGCCCAATCCCCATCGCTAGTGAAATATCAGCGGCACAGGGGGGTGACCTTGACTCAAACTGGTGAGAAGATCGCACTGGAAATTATCCGGCATCATCGGTTGATTGAACTTTATTTGATAGAGGCATTGGGGTATTCATGGGATGAAGTGCACGAAGAGGCTGATAGGTTAGAACATTTTATCTCGGAGTCCTTTGAAGATCGCATCGCAACTTTTCTTGGGGAGCCAGAGGTGGATCCTCACGGAGATCCAATTCCTACGAAGGAAGGTTACATTGCTGTTTCTGCTAGTACCCGGCTGAGTGCTTTACAGGTCGGGGAATCGGGTCGTATAACGAAGGTGCTTGACGAGGATCCGGAATTACTGCGATACCTGACCAAGTTAGGGTTGTGCCCGCAGGCTGTGGTGACTGTAACTCAAAGGGATCCTTTTGGTGGACCTATTCATATTCAGACTGACGCAGGAGCCACCCAGATGCTTGGCGATCGGGTTACTGATAGCGTCTATGTAGAATTGGTGCAGTGAGTTACTGTGGACATGTAGCGTATGGATATATGATGGTGCTAGAAGGGCCAGAGAAATTTGCGGCAATCTTCACTTGAAGAATATTCTATGTGGATGATTCTTAAACGTTGATTTTTCCCTTCTCCGCGAATTATAATTTGCTAGCTAATACCACCTTTTGTCAAATTCTCTAGATTCCCGAGTGTTTTGTCTACCTCGGTGATAGTGATTAGCCTACCTTCATCTTTGTGTTTCAGTTTCCCGACCTCAATGCGTTCCGCGGCTACCTCTCTAATTGTAATATCGCGCTTCATTGCGTCCTTGACCAACTCGGCTGCCGCCAGGTACCCAATTAATGGATTTAGGGCCGTTGCTACAATCGCGTTTCGGCTTAGCCAGCCTTCGGCTTTTGCGCGATTGGCTGTGATTCCCTGTACACACTTCTTGTCAAATGCATGTACGGCTCCAATCATTATTTGCATCATTTCAAACAGGTTGTGGGCTATGATGGGCATCATTACGTTAAGTTCTAGTTGTCCAGCCTGGGATGCGAGTGCTACGGTGTGATCACACCCCTGGATGTGGAACATCGCTTGATTGAGCATCTCGGCCAATACAGGATTTACTTTCCCCGGCATGATTGATGAACCGGGTTGTACCACTGGCAAGCTAATCTCATCTAGGCCGGTTGAAGGCCCGGAAGACAGTAGACGGATGTCGTTGGCGATTCGAGCCAGTGTCATCGCTGTCACCCGCAGACTGGAGGAGAAATCAGCTGCGTCCGAGAGAGATTGCATACTCTCAAACAGATTGTCGGATTGAAGAAGCTCTATGCCGGTCAACTCGCTCAGCCGCTTCACCATGCGGGAATGATACTCTGGGTGCGCGTTCAGACCTGTTCCCGTCGCAGTACCGCCGATTCCTAGACGCCGCAATCCCTTAGCGCTGCGGACAATACGTTCACAGTCGCGTCTCACCGCCTTTGAATAAGCGCCAAACTCCTGCCCCATACGAACCGGCACTGCGTCTTGCAGATGAGTACGCCCTGATTTTACTATGT
>Ga0310344_10002429_pt1 | contig 13983 bp, 7 predicted proteins | sample HC15DNA20200_MG_FD_203801 | JGI IMG/M metagenome (GOLD analysis project Ga0310344, IMG submission 203801) | Marine microbial communities from station ALOHA, North Pacific Subtropical Gyre - HC15-DNA-20-200_MG | ecosystem: Environmental > Aquatic > Marine > Oceanic | place: Pacific Ocean: North... | reverse complement strand
TAGTCATGAAGACACTTGCCCCACTCCTGAGACTAGCCATGACGTCAAGAGTTGCTTTTCGGTTCTCTCGTCGTATTGAGAGGGGCCCCTTTCGGTATTGGTAATTGACCATTGCATAGAGAGGGACCATTTCTCCTCTACGGTTCTCAAACTGAAGGTTCTCGATCTCTTGTCGACTGATGTTGTTACCTCCCCGGAGCTGGACAACTATATCGATCTCACCTTGATCAGTTTTGATTTGTGTTGTAGGTCGGGTACTCAAAGCCGATGATAAAGTTCGGGCTACCATGAGAGGAGAGATGCCGAACTGTTCCGTGCGTCTCCGATCCACCTCGACATGAATTTCATCCTCTCCTGTTTCCAGTGTTGTCTGGACATCCTCTACTTCTTGAAGATCGAGGAGTTTGTTTCTAACCATTTCCCCATAAATTTCGAGAAGGGCAGGGTCTTCGCCCTTGAGCCTAACGTCAATACCCATCTCTCCGCCTCCGCCGTAATGGCGTCTCCTGCCTTGCTGATATTCGACTCCCGCGATAGAGGGTAAAACAGTACGAATTTTTTGTTGTATTTGATGCGTGGGTGTTATCTTGCCTTCATCGATGAGGTAAACATCCAATTCTCCTCTGTATTGACCTCGGCGACTGGTCCGAGAACTGAGATCAGAGGCAACTGATTCGATCTCGAATTCTTCCCGACGCTCCAGAAGGATGTTCTCCAATTGCATGAAGGTCCGTTCAATTTCGTCCAACGAATAAGAACGCTCGAACAAAACATTCATGCGCACCCGACGTTCTGCTACGCGGGGCATCTCTTCACGGTCTAGTGCGGTGATGAGATGGTAGGATCCCCAGCCCAATCCGATCATGATGAAAAGCGCGATAAATCGGTAGCGCAACAGCCATCCCATTATTCCACCGTAAATATTGGTCAGAGCTACTAGGCTTTTTTGTTTAGGTTTTTCTTTCCCAGTAAAAATACGGCTGCAAAGCATTGGTACCAGAGTTAGAGCAACTAGCATCGAGGCCAAGAGGGCTGCGCTGACAGTTGTGCCGAAGTCGTTTAGATAACGGGACATTGGGCCTTCTACGAAAAGAAAACTGGCAAATACAGCAACGGTGGTGGCAGTAGAAGCGAGGACAGCGACCCCGACTTCCTTTGTACCTGCGATGGCTGCATCAATTGAAGAGTAGCCCTTCTGCTGCTTGAACCGAAACACATTCTCGAGCACCACCACACTGGAATCTACTAGCATGCCGACCGCAACCATAAGCCCCATCAAAGAAACCAAGTTGATGTTAATGGTTGAACCAAATCCTGTTCTCAGCACGTACATGAACGCAAAGGTGAAAATAATCGAGACCGGAATTGCTATAGAAATGATCAGAGTGCTGCGCATTTTTAGCAAAAACAGGAATAGAACAACGCTGGCGAGCACCCCCCCTATGATACCTGCCTGGCCCAGATCTTGAATGCTTTTTAAAATCTCGCGGCTCTGATCGCTTATGACCTGAATTGTAAGCATTGTCTGATACTGTGGATCCCGTTGCAGATTAGTTAGTGCTTGTGCGACATTGTCACAAACCTCCACAATGTTGGCGGTTGAAGCCTTATATATTCGTACCGAGACAGCCTCGTTACCGTTGAGGCGGTCAAAGGAATCTCGTTCTGGGAAGTCATATTTGATTTCTGCAATATCCCCGAGAGTCACTTGAGTTCCTAGGAGAGGAAAGTTGCGGATCTCTTCTAAGTCCCGGAATTCCCCCACTGTACGAAGCGTATATTTGCGATTTCCATCCACGACGTACCCGCCCGACAAATTCATGTTGTTGGCACGTAGGGCCTGGTTTAGAGAGAATATGTCAATTCCGTGACCGAGTAGACGTATAGGATCGACTTCAATGCGAATCTCTTTGTCGTCTATCCCACGGGTTTCCACATTGGCTACTCCTGGGATTCTCTCGATTTGGGGTCTGAGAATGTCTTCCAGGAAGTTGTACAGACCTGTTCGGTCCCCATTCCATCCAACCGAAAACCGGTAAATTGGTATATCGCTCGACTGAAACCGGAATATCCTAATTCTATCTACCTCATCGGGAAGTCTTCCTCTGACCTGATCAATCCTGTCACGTACCTCCAGGGAGGCGAGGTCCATGTCAGTGTCGTTTTTAAACTCTACTCTTACGCTAGACCCCGTGCCCGAGGATGTTGACTCGATTGTTTCCAGGTTGTCCAGAGTTGCCAAAACTTCTTCAAGGGGGCGAGTGATATCACGCTCTACTTCCACAGGCGATGAGGAAGGGTAACTGACGCTGACGCGGAGATTGTTAGAGGAAATATCCGGGATAAGTGCTAGAGGTAGCCTATCCAGAGAGATAAGACCCAAAACGACAATTGAGAGGGCAATCATTAGTACAGTTATGGGTCGCCTGACTGAATAATCGGACATACTCATGGCAATTTCTCTCTCACAACTAAGGTATACAGGACTGGAATTAAAACCAAAGTCAAGAGAGTTGAGGCCAGCAACCCTCCGATTACAGTAATAGCTAAAGGTATTCGCAATTCAGACCCTTGTCCCCAATTCAGAGCCATTGGGAGGAGGCCTAGAATGGTGGTGCTTGTGGTCATCAATATAGGGCGCAGCCGAATTGAGCAGGCTTTCCGAATGGCTGCGTACTTATCCTCACCCTGAGAACGTAATTGGTTTGCCAAATCTAATAAAACAATGGCATTGTTGACGACGATTCCCGCTAAAACGATGAAACCTATTAGCACAACGACATTTAAAATCTGGTGGGTTGCATACAGAGCCAACGCAACACCTATTCCGGCAAAAGGAATTGCGAACATTATGATAAAGGGCTGGACCAGAGACTCAAACTGAGAAGCCATAACTAGGTATACGAGGAATACAGCTAGCAATAGTGCAAACTGCATGCTTTTGAAGGCTACTGCCTGTTCTTCACTCTGGCCCCCGACATAGGAATAGAAGTCGGCTGGCAATCTCAATTCTGCAATTTCGGCCTCGATATCATCTACGACGCTTTGCAGGTCTTGATCTACGATACTGCCTGTTATTATTGCCACTCGATGAGGTCCTATACGCCGGATCTCAGCAGGTCCTTCTTGCAGAGAGACTTCGGCCACGGACGACAGGACCATGGGGTTTGTAGAGCCAGGATTGATGACCAGATTCCTTAAGTCCTGAACGGTTGCACGGTCCTTTTCTTCGAGGCGCACTCGTACGTCAATACGCCGGTCCCTTTCATTGAATTCAGTTGGGATTTCTCCTTGAACTTTATTGCGAATTAGAAAAGCAATCTGGTTCACAGTAAAGCCGTAGTTTGCGAGCTTGCGCCGGTCAAAGCGAATCTGAATTTCGGGGTTGCTTCCATCGGTACTAGCTTTGAGATCGCGTAGCCCTGGCACCGAAGTCAGTCGATTTTTCAGACGCTCAGCGTAGGTTTTGAGGTTTTCAAGGTTATAGCCCTGCAGTACTACCTCGACAGGAGTTTTGAAGCTAAACAGATTTGGGTGGGAAAATTTATACTCAACACCTGGAATTTTTGTGAAGACGTCTCTGAGGTCTTCCATAACCCGAGCTTCCTTATCATGTAGATGGCCGGATTTTAATCTGACGAGGATCTGTCCAATGTGTTCTTGTTCTTCGACAGCGGCGACTCCGCTTTCATTCCCCGATCCAGCCATTGTGTAGAAGGTTTCAACAGGCTCGGATTCTTGTAGCAGGGACTCGAATTCGAGCATTCGACGCGAAGTTTGTTCTACAGGTACCCCGCTGGGAAGTCTGATATCTATAAAGAATTCGCCCTGACTGATTTCAGGTATAAGCTCTGACCCGAGGCGGTTTAGCAGTGAGATCGATCCAGAGAAGAGCGCAATGGCCACTAGTATGGCCACTGCACGAAACCGCAGAGCAAGCGATAGAAACCACAGATATGGGGAGACGGCAAAAAAAGTCGGAGTGGTTTTGTTTGCCTGTCGGGATCTTGAGTCCTGCAGACTCGACAGCATTGGGATTAACATAATTGCTACTAGAAGCGAAGCTAGGAGAGAAAAGGTGACTGTAAGAGCCTGATCTGAGAAAAGTTGCCCGGCTACTCCTTCTACAAAGACGATTGGACTAAACACACATATGGTTGTAAGGGTGCTTGCCACAACAGCACTTCCGACCTCTGAAGCTCCAGCGTTTGCGGCTTCCCGGGCCGGTAAGCCGCTGATCTTATGCCGGTAGATGGATTCAAGCACTACAATCGAATTGTCAACTAACATGCCGATGCCTAGAGCAAGACCGCTCAAGGACATTATGTTCAGGGAGATTCTGAAGACGTACATAAGAAAAAATGTGGTAACTATTGAGATGGGTATGGACAACCCAATGATCAATGTGGTCGTTATACTGCGTAGGAATACCAAAAGGATGATGATGGCCAGGATTCCACCGTATATGGCTGTTTGAAGCACCTCGTCAATCGATTGCTCGATGAAGGAAGACTGGTCGAAGACGACTTTGAACTCTAGAGGGTCCCTCCTTCCCTTGTAATCCTCTTCCAACTGTGCCAGACGTTCTTTAACTGTCTGCGCGACCGATACGGTATTGGCATCTGCAGCCTTGAAAACTGCCAATTCGACACTTTCTTGTCCATTGATTCTGGTGATAATGTCACGTTCCTGGAAACCTGAGAAAACCTGACCGATGTCATTTACGCGAATGGGAATCCCTGACCGCTGGGCAACGATGACTTCATTGATTTCATCAACATCTTGAAATTCGTTGAGAGTTCGAACTAGATACTTGCTCTCTCCGTCACGGAGAGTTCCCCCAGTCAGGTTGATATTTTCCTGGCCTAGTCGCGTGGTCACCTCCTGAATCGAAATTCCCAGAGTGGCCAGTATTTGTTCGTCTAGTTCAACATAAATTTCCTTTTCTAGGCCACCCGAAACCCTTACGGCAGCGACCCCTTGAATACTTTCGAGATCAGCTTTAATGAACTCCTCAGAAAGGTAGCGCATCATTGAAAGATTGGGTGATCCAGAAACACCTACTCTCATAATCGGATCCATAGACGGGTCGAATCGGAGTAGGATGGGTTTTTCAGCTGTAAGAGGTAATTCGACCAGGTCGAGTTGTTCTCTGACCGCCAGTGCAGAAAAGTCCATGTTTGTTTTCCAGCTGAATTCAACCACAACATCCGAAACTTCCGGTTTTGAGATGGAACTCACCTCTACAACGTTCTCGACTACGCTGACTGCGTTTTCAACAAGTTTGCTTATAAGCGTCTCTACCTCTTCTGGGGCCGCACCTTCCATCTCGGTCCGAATAGTCAAGGTAGGGTAGGAGATATCCGGAAGGAGATTAAGAGTCAGTTTTTCGTAAGAAACAACACCGAACACAGCCAGTGCAAAAAAAAGCATGGTGACTGTGACTGGCCGTCGGATAGAGAAAGCGACTATCTTCATTGTCGGTTGCGACCGAATTTAGAACGGATTTCACGCATGAGGAGCCGCAACTTTTCAGCATCCTCAAGAAGGTCAGGATTTTTTTTAAGCGCATCCTCATAGACTTTTCGTATTAGGGGATTTCGTTCAGACGCTGAGGCGAGGATGTTTCTCATACGTTCTGGGTCCATTCCTCCTCGCATGCGCCCACGGTCAAGGGCCTCTTTACCCGACCGAGTGCGACCTTCTTGTTCCCCTCTAATGATTGAAGAACGCTTACGAGAGGGAGCAACCTGTGTCTTTTCAGAAGAGTTGTTTTTCTGGGTTTTAGGAAGAGAGGTTTTGGGGCTTTCGTTGGGTTTCTCCTCGGCAACCCCAGATTCCGTAGTGGTGGACTGCAGGGATTCCCCAGAATCATCTTCCCATTGCAAGACATTTACTGCGTAACCGTCGTTAAGGCTCTCCTGCCCAATCGTTATAACTGGATCTCCTTCTTTCAGGCCCGAGACCACCTCGGCATAGTTTTCCTCAGTGAAGCCGAGCGCAACATTACGCTTGGACACGATACCTGTATCCGTCAATAAGAAAACATGATTTTCGTCCCGCTCTCTAAGGATAGCTCTTTTGGGGATGACAAGGGCCTTTTCACGAGTTTCGGTGGCTATATAGACAGTGCCGAACATCCCCGGGCGCAAAAGACCTTTGGTTCTAAGGACTTCCAGGGTGACCTTCACGGTCCCGCTTTCCGGATCAACTGTAGGGTTGATCATCTGGATACGTCCCTGGAATGTCTTTTCTGGGTAAGCTTGGAATCGAAGGGTAGCTTTTTGTCCTATCCTGATTTGAGAGAGTTCTCGCTCAGGAACAAAGATTCGTGACCACAACGGAGTGAAGTCCTCCACGGTGAACGTTTGTTGATTACTATTGACCAGGTCCCCCACTTCGATAAGGCGCTCTGTAATGACACCTGAGATAGGAGAACGGATCTCTGTATAGTCGAGTTGGAGTTTTGCAGCTGCCAATCTAGCAGCAGCGGCCTCCTTTTGTTGCTGTCCTACGCGCAGACTAAGAGCATCCGTCTCGTTGATAAGGGCGGTTTGATCATATTCTTGGGGGCTTATCAGTTTTTGGTCTAAGAGATCCTTGGCTCTGGCAAACTCGGACTGTGACAGTTTCGCTTTGACTCCGGCTTGTTCCAGGGTTAGAGCAGCTTGGTCTAGAGCTATTCTTGCTTGATCGTACTCATTACGGATTTCCTGGTCATCCATCTTAAGGAGGAGCTGTCCTTTTTTTACAAATTTACCTTCTTCAACCTGAATGCTCTCTACTAATGCTCCTACTTTGGCATGGATCGAGACTTTACGAATCGGCTCCAATGTCGTATTTGAGATAAGGAATCGAGATATTGCTCTACGAGCAGTATGAGTAGCCTTAACACTGACAGCTTCTTCGCTAGTTCTTGAGGAACCACCGGGACGTCGGCCGCCACCACGACGCTCTCCTGAATTCCTAGAGTTGTCGCTCTCCAGAGTACAGGCCGCTAGAAATGAAGTTGTCAAAACCGCAATAATAAAGATTTTTTTCACTGGTACCTCAGTATAAAGATAGATGTGACGTGGATAGTTTACGATTTTGCCTCAAGGAGGGTTACTCCATTCTGCTTGTCAATCCAAGTATTAACAACTGTTCGGTATCAAGTTTGGGGTTATTTTGGCGGCGGTAAGCGATAAGATGACCTAGATTTGACCCGTGCAGGTAGCATTAATACAATGAGGGTACTTTCCTAGAGGGGACCGTGGCAGTAGAATTTGTTGAGAAAATTTACGATCGAAATTCCCCCTTCTATGATCTTGTTTTCGGCTTAGTATCGCAGCAAGGTAGACGTAAAGCACCCGGATTTTTACAGCTTGATGTTGGGGAGCACCTTCTGGAAGTAGGGGTGGGAACGGGTCTTTCTATCCCAGAATTTCCTGAATACGTTGAAATCACTGGTGTCGATGTCTCGCAGGGTATGCTGAACAAGGCAGAGCAAAGGATGCAGAGTCTCGGACGAAGGAATGTGAATCTGGTTAAAATGGATGCCTCGGATTTAAAATTCGAGGATGACTCCTTTGATGCTGTTCTGGCTGCCTATGTTATTTCTACCGTTTCTGATCCGGTGGGGGTTGTAGAAGAAATGAAAAGGGTATGCAAGTCTAATGGGAGTATTCTTTTTCTTAATCATTTCCGTAGTCATAATAAGGTTATGGGAAAAGCAGAGAGGATTCTCTCTCCGCTTTTCTGGCGACTCGGATTCCAGACGGATCTCGATCTTCCCGAACTTCTTAGAAAGACTGGCCTGACCGCCGAAATACGGAGTAAAGTTGATTTTATGGGGCTGTGGACGGCTGTGCGGTGCACTAATCCCTAACCTAACGAAGCGTTGAAACTCCAAGTATTTGAGGAAACCCGTACTGCAGGACCACCCAGGGTCTTGTTGTAGTGTGACTGGATCAAAATCAACATGCGTTTTAAACAGTCACTACACTTCGCCCAACAATTTTTCCGTCAACCTCGAACTACAGGAGCTCTGCTACCCAGTGGCAAGGCGCTAGGCCAGGCCATGGCGGATTCCATCGATTGGTATCAGGTTCGTAACGCCGTTGAAGTCGGTCCAGGTTCGGGTGCATTCACAGGTGAGCTATTGAGACGGATTGCAGATAGAAATCGTCTAATGTTGGTCGAGATTAATCCCAGTTTTGTTGATCTGTTAAGGGTTGCTCATCCAGAATTAGAAATCATTCAAGGCAGCGTTGATAATCTGAGGTCTATTCTAGAGGAGAGGTCAGCAGTTTGTGTGGATGCCATTATAAGTGGTTTGCCATGGACGATTTTCGAATCTAACCAGCAGGAGCGTATGATAACGTCAATCCGGTCTTCGTTGTGCCCAAAAGGGCAATTCTCAACTTTCATTTATCTCCAGGGTCTAATCCTTCCTGGAGGAAGGCGTTTGGTGAAGCTTCTAGAAAAGAATTTCAAGGAAGTAGTTCGCACCAAGATTGTGTGGGCAAATCTCCCTCCTGCTGTGATTTTCAAGTGTCGACCTTGAGATTAGAACAGTCTCGGCCCAAGGGAAAGGATCCAATGGAACCTGTTATTTTCTGTGATTTTGATGGGACCATAACAAATCTGGATACGATCGTGTTTTTGACAGAGAACGCCGGGGCGGATCCAGCTCTCAGGGAACAGACCTTACCCAAAATCGTCGCTGGGGAATGGACAGTTTACGAGGCTATCGAGATGCAAATGAAAAATTTGCATCTTTCTTGGCAAGAAGCTGTGTCTTTACTGACCTCCAAGGTCCACATTGATCCCTCTTTTGAAGACTTTGTGAAGTGGGCACATGGACACCGAATTCCAGTTAAGATTGTCAGTTCTGGGATGCTGCCAATCATCGATCTCTTTATAGGCCATTTGAATCTTGAAATATATGCCCATCCCGTCCAGGTAAGACGGAAAGGCTGGCGATACACTCCAGATCCTGAGAAGATGAAAGTTGCAGTCCTCCAGAAGGCTAGAAAGGATTACAAACCGCTTATTTATGTCGGTGATGGCACCTCAGACGTGTGTGCGCTACCGTTTACCGATTTAGTGTTTGCTAAAAGGTACCTTGCCGAGTATTGCAAGGAGTATGAGATTCCGTATTTTTATTTCGATAATTTCACTGAAGTCCAATCGGAGCTGTGTAGGGGTTCGATAATCTAGAGAGAGTTTGAATAAGGCAGTTTTTATGGGATAGTTTCCCTCTCGTAGTAGGGTTTGTAAATCGCCCCTTTTCCCGTAGGAGTAGGTTGCATGACCACCAAGTGCTATGCCGGGTTTCTAGGTATTCTTCTAATAATAGGAAGTCCAGTTTGGGCTAGCGAAGGTGTTGATTCAGACCGGCCGAACATCGTTCTAATCTTGGCTGATGATCTGGGCTATGGTGACATTGGCTCTTACGGTAGTCAGCTCAATGCAACACCTAATATAGACCGTCTAGCTTCTGAAGGACTCAGGTTTACAGACTTTCACAGTAATGGCCCAATGTGTACACCAACTCGAGCAGCTCTTTTAACCGGGCGTTACCAGCAGCGTCTGGGTCCGAGATTTGATGGTGCCTTGGGTCGCGTAAACGACGGCGACAAAGGACTCCCTCTAGAGGCCACGACATTAGCCGAATCTCTGAAAGCTCGTGGCTATGCGACTGGAATGTATGGGAAGTGGCATTTAGGCTACCAACTTCCTTTTGTGCCAACTAGACACGGATTCGACCGATACCGTGGGCTGCTTAGTGGTGATGGCGATTTTCATACGCGACTAGATCGTTACGGGAACGAAGATTGGTGGCTTAATGAGACAATCAGGATGGAAGATGGTTACACCACAGATTTGTTGACGAAGCACAGTGTGGAATTTATAGAGGAGAACCGTAAAAGACCATTCTTCCTTTACCTGGCTCATCTGGCGATTCATTTTCCTTGGCAAGGACCGGATGACCCTCCCCATAGAACAGTAATAGGCAAGAATTACCAGGAGGATAAATGGGGGGTTATTAGAGATCGTAGTGATGTCAGTTCTCATGTGAGGGATATGGTCGAATCCCTCGATCGCAGTGTCGGCAAGTTAGTAGATGTGCTGAAGCGATTGGGGCTAGAGAAAAATACCCTAATTTTCTTCACCTCGGACAATGGGGGATATATTAATTATCAGAACACCCACCGTAATATTTCTAGTAATGGTCCTTTACGAGGTCAAAAGGCACAGCTTTTCGAAGGAGGACATCGTGTGCCAGCTATTGCTTGGTGGCCGGGTAAAATTCGCCCGGGTGTTTCTGAGCAGATCGCCATGACGTTTGATCTGTTTCCCACAGCGCTTCGACTCTCTGGGCAATCTTTATCTGATGCCCAATTAGGCTTGGATGGGAAAGATCTCACGCCACTTTTACTAGAGGGTCGAGTGTTGCCTCAGCGCACACTCTTTTGGAGAATGCGTACAGCTTACGCTGTACGAAAGAATCAATGGAAACTGGTCGGGAAATATGGAGAACCCTCCATGCTTTTTCGGCTAGATCTAGATTTGAGTGAACGAAAAGACATATCTCTTAAATACCCTGAAATAGTTGTTGAATTAGAGAGCGAATACCGGACTTGGTTGGATACGGTCGCTCGTCCCTAGAATAGAGACCAGTAAGATTCTGGGGTGTTTGGTAAGGCCTTCAAGAAAGACTCTGAGGTGAGCTTGATTTCTAGGCTTAGTTCTCTTGCTGTTCGTCTTCGGGGTATTTCGAAGTCCTACGGACCCATTACTGCTCTCCAAGAGGTCGATCTGGATTTAGCAGCGGGGGAAATTCACGCAATTATTGGGGAGAATGGAGCCGGGAAATCCACCCTGATTAATATACTAGCTGGAGTAGAGACCGCGGATACTGGAAGTATCCTTCTTCGATCGGAGAACACTGAGCTGTCCTTGGCTGAACAATCTTTTGCCAGCTCGGAAATAGTGTGTATCCCTCAGGAAATCCTACTTTTTCAAAGCCTCTCAATTATTGAGAACGCATTTAGTGTCGGTCAACTCCCCACGCGTGGTGGTCTCATTAGTTGGCGGGAAGCTGCCCGAGGCACTTCTGAAATGTTAGAAACCTTTAGGCGTCAGCTTTCAATACGACGCCCCGTCCATACTCTATCGGCACCGAACCAGGCGATGTTGCAGGTTTCGGCTCATCTCGGCGGTATCCCTTTGATGATTGCTCTAGACGAGCCCACTGCGGCTTTGGGGGATGCTGAAGTGACTCGATTATTTGCCATTCTTAGGGACCTTAAAGAAAAAAAAGTCTGTGTCCTCTATGTTAGCCACCATCTCTCGGAAGTACTTTCAATAGCCGATCGAGTTACTGTTTTACGTAACGGGAAAGTCGTTTGGACCAAGCAAATATCTGACCTAGATGAGGAGCGGCTGATTCGGGGGATGGTTGGACACGTGAAGGTGACTGGCGAGAGACGTGGCTCTCGAGATAGGCGAGGAGCTCCCTTACTACAGGTCAAGAATCTCAATCTTCTGAACGATTGTGAAGTCAGTTTCGAATTACATAGAGGGGAAGTTTTGGGGATATGTGGGGGGGTGGGCTCAGGAAGAACTCAGCTAGTTAACGATTTGGTGGGTCTCGGAGAAGGGTCTGGGGAAATTGTATTTCGGGGCTCAAATCTTAAAGTGCGCTCCCCTCACGATCTCTGGAGTTCGAATATTGCCTATGTGCCGGGTGAGCGGCGGTCACAGGGGATTTTCCCAGGACGCTCGGTCCGAGAGAATCTTCTAATGGCTTCTTTGTACAAGGTTGCTTCCCGTAAGTGTATTGATCATCGGTCCGAACAGGGCCTGGCCACAGAGTTGATGCAGAGGTTTGGTATTGTTGCCCCAAGCAGCGAATCCAATATCGAGGAGTTGTCTGGAGGTAATCAGCAGAAGGTTTTATTGGCAAGGGCACTGTCATGCAATTCTAGTGTTCTAATAGCTGAGGAACCTACTCGAGGTGTGGATGTTGCATCTAGAGCCCAGATCCATGGGCAATTGCATCAGGTGGCTAGATCTGAAAATGGAGTCATAGTTTCTAGTTCGGATCTGACTGAATTGATGCATCTCTGTGACCGGATCCTAGTTTTGAAGGACGGTAGCCAGCCACAAATAGTGGCAACCGAGGACTCGACTCTGGAAGAGCTGGTATCTGTTTCAATTCCCAATTCCCAGTTGACAGTAAAGGCAAAGTCTCAACCGGCCAATCTTCCCAGCCTGATTTCTAAGGGATGTGCCTGGGTTATTGATTGGTCCGGAAGAGAGATGATTTTACTTTTTTCTATTCTGCTACTCGCTCTGGCTACCTCGTTCCGTTCTCCTGACCTAATGACATTAGGATTCTGGGTTAGCTGGTTATCTGCTTCAGTTCCCTTGGTTGTTGCCGCTGCGGGAATGACAACCTTAATGACTAATGGAGGGATAGACCTATCGGTAGGTTCAATGCTCGCTATTACAGCGGTTGTCTGGGTATACGGAGAGGAGATGACCGGTTCAATAGGAATCGGAATCGGGTTGGCAATCTTAGCTGGATGTTTCTTAGGGATTTCTAACGGGATCCTTTCACGAATATTCAAACTTCCGGCAGTGGTGACCACCCTTGCCACTATGACTATTATGCGAGGATTTTTCCTGACTTGGACCGGAGGGGATTGGTTGGCACTTCCAGAGATAGCAACAGCATTGGCTCGGCAAGGTCCCATGGGGTTGCCTTGGACCGTGTGGATGTCCTTATTCGCAATTGTTCCTCTGGGCATCTATTTTCATGGCACAGTGTCTGGCCGAACCTTAGTGGCAGTAGGGGATAGCCCCTCTGCAGCTCGACAGTACAACCTTCCCATCGGGATTTCGAGGCTCACTGGCTTTGCTTTGCTAGGGGCTTGTACAGGCCTCGCTTCAGTTTTGCACACATGTTTCTATGGACGAGTCCAAAACAACACGGGAGTCGGGTATGAGTTGAATGTGATTGCCGCTGCTGTCATCGGAGGAGTGGCTATAGGTGGTGGTCGAGGGACGATTCTAGGTGCGACGCTTGGGGGGTTGTTTTTAGGGTTATTGTCTCAAGTTCGTCCAGTCTGGGGATTCCAAGAGCGATGGCAGTTGATAGGTGTGGGAACCATCATGATTTTGGTTATTGGTCTAGAGCGCCTTTTCAATCGGAAATAGTGAGGAGCCCAATGGAAATAAGTGGATATCTGGCTAGGATGACTAGCACACGCGATCGGTCCATGCTACTGATACTTTTGACCGTCTGGATTTCGTTTGCAAGTGTATCCTCAGTGTTCCGCTCGCCAGCACTTTTTCTCGACCAAAGCCGTTTTTGGATCGAGATTGGGATTATGGCCGTAGCAATGTTCGGAGTCATCCTTGCCGGCGGTATTGACCTGTCGGTGGCCTCTATCATGGCTTTATGCGGGGTAACCATCCTGCGTCTCCACTCGGAGTGTGGAATGCCGATTGTCCTAGCTGCCCTGTTGGGATTGATAGTTGGTTTTCTTTCTGGTGCTCTCAACGGTCTGATCATCGGATTTGGCCGGATTCCCGATCTTATCGCTACTCTATCGACAATGGTTATTTTCAGGGGTGCAGCCTACCTTGTTTCACAAAACAGAGTGTATTCCAATCTGCCTGTGGGTTATAGGTGGCTCGGAGAGGGGACAGTTCTAACGGTTCCAGTGCAATGGTTTTTGTTGATTGCTTTCTCCGGGGCATGCCTTTGGTTTTTCCACAAATCTGTGTATGGGCGATATGTTTTTGCCATCGGGGCCAATCGAGAGGCAGCTGTGCGAGTCGGGATACCAGTTAAGTGGGTGACGACTGGGGTATATGCTCTATCTGGGATTGCCGCCGCTGTCAGTGCCCTGATTTACACAGCCCGTAATAATACTGCCAAAGGTGACGATGCCTTAGGTTTTGAGCTTGCGGTTATCACATGTGTTT
>Ga0310344_10002428_pt1 | contig 13986 bp, 12 predicted proteins | sample HC15DNA20200_MG_FD_203801 | JGI IMG/M metagenome (GOLD analysis project Ga0310344, IMG submission 203801) | Marine microbial communities from station ALOHA, North Pacific Subtropical Gyre - HC15-DNA-20-200_MG | ecosystem: Environmental > Aquatic > Marine > Oceanic | place: Pacific Ocean: North... | reverse complement strand
TTGTATCTTTAAAAACTTGGTAGATATATTTAGGATTATCTAAACCATACTTAGACAAATCTTTAGGATTTTCATCAACAAAACGTGCTACCTGATCCCAACGCAAAGTTGAGACTACACCTTCTGTTTCAACTGCATCCGATTCTTCTTGAAGTGGATATATAAGATTCCATTTATCTTTATTCTTATTATTTCTAGTCGCATCAAAGATTTTTTTCATGCCACTTGAAAAGACACTGACTTTTTTTGCATCAGCAGGCATTGTTGTGATCACGTATTTATCTCTAATATCAAATATTTTCTTGTCGAATTTTTTTAAGACTGTAAGGTCCACTGTCGCAACTTCTCCATTCCCAAGCAAAACATATCTAAATTTTCCCGTAGGATTTTTATTTCCTAATTTCAAAACTATTTTTTTTGTTTTTTTGAAAGTCATCGACAATTCTTCTGAAGTTTTATCCAGACCAAATTCTTCAAGAGAAGTTACTTTTCCGATTCGTCTTTCTTCTTTAATCTTCTCGACAACTTTTAACATTTTTTCTAAAACTTCTTCATCAACGCTGGCCGAAATAGGCTTGACTATAGAGAAGCCATTACCATCTCGCTTTAAAACATATTTATTTTTTTTTCCGGAATAAGATAGTTTTTCTAGATTGGAAGTTTGGTTCAAACCAATAAATCTCTGGCTTATTTCTTTTTTCTTTTTTGCTTCATTCGCCCACTTCACATCATAGAGATAATAAGCTGAAGATAGGACTATCAGAACAAGCAACAGTAGTAAATTTTTCTTGCCATTCACCTTAAACACCTTCTTTTATCTTAACCGCCTTCTTCCTACATAAACGGCAGTACCTATCAAAATGATAAAAATTGGTATAACAAGAAACGTTAATATCCATACATAAGACCCTTCGTTCCCTTCTATAAGCAATGGGTCCCCTGTTCTTGTTTTCGGTCTTATAGAAATCAGATCTCTTTCACCACCTAACCAGTTCACTGAATTTAAAACTAAATTAGAATTTCCTTGCATACGAATGTACCCATCTGTAGCGAAATCTACATCTCCGTACACTATCATTCTCGACTCTTTTTTATTATTTTCAGATTTAAAAGACGCCGCAGCTCCAATAGTAACAGGACCAGAATTTATATTTTTTTCATCATAGGATAATTCTTTATCACCAACTTGAACTTTTGGAACCCAGAAACTTCCTTTTCCCGTTTTTACTAATTCTTCCCCTTTTAATCCAGCCTTAGGATTGCCCTTGAAATTAATCATTCTTGAAGTTGGGAAAACGGTTGCCATACCTTTCAAACTCTTTGTGATTTCATGAATTCCGTAACTAGCTACAAATGGAGTCAATGCGTTTCCACCGACCATTGCAAAACGAACAGCTTGTGGATCTATAATGTATGATTTTGGTGCACTAAAACCATATTTATTTAAAAGGGAAAAAAGATTTTCAAAAGTATTTTGCTCGACAGCAAAACTTGGCTCTAAGAAAACTAAGAGTCTACCGCCCTCATTCATATAATTTTTCAAAAAAGAAGATTCTATTGAAGTAATATCTTTCTTAGGATCCGCAATTACTATAATCCTTGCATCTTCAGGAACTGCTTTCTTTCTCACAAGCAACAAAGACTCCGTTCTATAATTATCACCTCTTAGAAAATTAGCAAGAGCAAATAGATTCCTTCGACTTTTCCCTGCACTAAATAGCCTTTCGCCATGACCAGTGAGAAAATATACTTTCTTCTGTTCAGTCTGAACTGTTTTTAAAATAGCATTCACAATAGCATTTTCAGATAGGGAATATATCTTCTCTGACCTAAAATTTTTAGACAAAGGCATTCTGCCTTTAGCAATCGTCGATTTTGTTTTTTCTGTAGATTTCTTATCAGAAAATCTATGAACAACAACAATAGTGCCGTAATGCTCAACATCATAGAGTTTCGCTACTGTCGGGCTTGCATCTAAGTCAACAAACTTAAAACTTACTTGCTGCGTAAATCGTGTATACCTCTCCAATGCCTCTTTGATAGATGGTTGTCTTAACTTCCTAATAAAAGCGATAATTTCGATTTTTACTTTTTCTCTGTCGAGTTTTTTCAATACCTTTACTGTTTTGCTGGAAAGGCTATGGAACTGACCTGGGGTAATATCCCAAACATGAAAATGTTTGAAAGAAAAGAGATTTAGTACAAAAATTAGTGCAACTACTACGAAGCACATTATAGTTACTTGTATTCCCGACTTAGTTGACCTTTGACTAAAGCCTTTTTTTAATTCAGAACCAGAAGACCATAAGGCTACAATAAAAAGAACTACCCCTAGCAATCCAGTTACATAAACCCAGTAAGAAACCCCTTCAAAAAGATCTCTTCCAGCCCAACCAGTTATAGTAAGTACGAGAAAAAAAGCTGACGCTATAAAAATATAGAGTGACTGACTTGCCAAGATTTACCCCCTCCACCTATGAGATTCTAGGGAACGTAGTGAAAGAAATAAACAAACAAAAATCAGACTCAAGAAAAAGATAATATCCCTTGTGTCAATAATCCCTGCAACAAAATTTTTCAAATGCAGCCCAATCGACATTTGCCTCAATACTGCAGAAAGCATAGCAGGAGCTGATGCAGACAGAAATTCTACAATAAAACTTAGTAATAAAATCATAAATGCTGACATTGCAGCAATAATCTGGTTTGATGTCCAAGAACTTGCCAACAAGCCTACAGAAAGAAAAGAACATCCCATGAGAAAAATACCCAAGAAAGATGACGCAATAACAGACCATTCTACTCTTACAAAAGTACTTAAAAGGACTGGATATATCATTAATATCGAAAGCATTATGAGATATATAGAAACTACGGAAAAAAACTTTCCAAGTAAAATTTGTGTATCTTTTATGGGATAAGTAAGAAGCATTTCCATAGTCCCCTGCTTCTTTTCTTCGCTAAATAATTTCATTGTCAACAGAGGTGTTATAAACAACAAAGTAACACTAACGCTCGCAAAAACTTGTTGAGAAAGAATCCATGAAGTAGGAGTTATGTTGTATTGCGCAGCCAATTGAGGATTTCGAGATAGCTGCATTGATATCATCCCATACTGTGCAAAGGCACTAGAGAAAAATCCTCCCATAAACAAACTCCACACACCCAAAACTACATAAGCAATTGGAGAAAAAAAGAAGCTTGACAGTTCTCTTTTGCATACCACCCACACACTATTCATCGCCACTCTCCTCAACACTACCGGTTTCACCACTTACTATTTTCACAAAAATCTCTTCTAAAGTGATACTTTCTTTTCTAATTTCTGTTAGTTTCCCTGATTTCTCATACACAGCAGAAGCTAAACTTGCACGAAGATCCTTCGCGGAATCTACTTCATAGTGAACTTCTCCATTTTTCATTCCTCTTAAACGAACATTCTCAACTCCGTCTATTTCTTTCAAGACGTTTGAAAAATTATCTTCCTGACCTAAAACGGATAAAAATGTTCTATTTTTTTCGTTCATACTATCAGCGAGAGAATCTAATTCTCCAGATGCCGCCAGTCTTCCTTGATGAATAATAACAACTCTATCGCATACCATATTCACTTCGGGTAAAATATGCGTGCTCAACATTATAGTCCTATTACCCTTCAAATCTTTGATTAAATTTCTAATTTCTACAATTTGAGCAGGATCCAGACCAGAAGTAGGTTCATCAAGTAACATAACTGGAGGGTCGTTAACTAACGCTTGGGCTAGACCAACTCTCTGCCTATACCCTTTCGAGAGATGTCCTATTACTCTAGATTCCACATTTGCTAAACCACACTTTTCAATAACAGAACCAATCGATCTATTTTTTTCTAAACCAGTCAGTCCCTTAATGGAGGCAGAATAATCCAAATAAGCTTTCACCGTCATTTCTGGATATAGAGGATTATTCTCTGGAAGATAACCTAGATTTTTCTGAACATTCAATGGATCTTGAGATACATCAAAACCTGCAATATGAGCAGAACCAGAGGATGCGGGCATATAACCAGTAAGTATTTTCATAGTAGTTGATTTCCCTGCACCATTAGGTCCAAGAAAACCAATTATCTCACCTTCCTGCACATCAAAAGAAATTCCACGAACAGCTTCTACGCTTCCGTAAAATTTTGAAAGATTATCAACGTTAATCAAAATATTTTTCCTTAAAAAGCATTAAATACCAAAAAAAACATCTGATATTCTCAGTTGGCGCAAACAGCATCTAAAAATAGAGAAAAATGCAAGGAATTGCAAGATGAAATTTAATCCAATTCAAAATCTCCGATTTCTGCTGCAATTCTCATAATCTCATACACCTCTAAAACTCTTGGACCATTATCTTCTAAACTAACCTTAAACGATTCTCCTTTTTCTACTACTACTTCTCTTTCTCCATCAAAAGCAACCACAGAGGGAGAAGATGCTTTATATTCAAAAGGAGTTTGCATCTTAATTTTCTTATAACTTGAAACATTTACAGGAACAACCATACCAGGAGCAATTGGAGACATTACTACCTTAGCATTTTTTGTTTTTCTCTTCGATAGTCTAAGAAACAATCCTTCTTTATCTTTAGCTGAAATAGATACAAAACTGCAACCTATTGAAGAAAGACCGAGACTGCCAGGGATACAACAAGTCAAAGCCAAGAACTCTAATTTTGAAATATCCCAAACAGCTTTAGCTCCTGCATACGACTGACGAACAAGAGCAATATCCACAAGAGCTTTCTCTTTTACTCCTGACTCGAAATTCAAAGAAAAACATTTTGTTTTCCTTACTTGAGTGGAATAAAAATCTAAATTATTTGCATAAAATCCTGCTGCAAGACCCGCGATAGTTCCTTCTATATTTTGAGGAAATACGTTATTTGTTCCAGTAGAAAGAGGAATTAGTGGAATATTACCGCATCCTTTAGAAACTGCTCTACTAGTACCATCTCCTCCTAACACGATAATTGCATCTATCTGTCTTTTCTTCATTGCAATCGCAGCCTTGATAGAATCTTCAGTAGTTCCATTTGCGTTAATATCTAAAAGATGGAGTTTGCTGTTTCCTTGATTCTCGTCAAATCCATCCATTTCTTCTACAACAGAAGAACCTAATGAACCCGCATCTTTAAAGAAAAAGATATCATCCACTTTACTTGAAAATAATCCTGAAACTACTCTCTTTAAAATAAGAAGCTTTTCATGATTACTAAAAGAACTAGCTAAAGAAACAATTCTCCGCACATCTTTCCCAGAATGCGGATTTGCAATTATCCCAATACTACTTTTCTTTTGTGCCATTTAATAAATACCTTAAACATAGAATTCAAAAAGGAAACTATAATTCAGAATAATAAAAGAGTAATATGAAAAAAGAACCTAATAAAGGAAAGTACTAATGTCAATTCACAAAAACTCTATAAAGAACGATGCTATTTCAATTTTTTATTCTGGGCTAAATGAATGCAAACCTGCTAAAAGTCTATCGAATAATGTAAAACTAATAAAAAAAAATCAAAACAAAGTAATCAGAATTTCAAAAACTAATTTCGTTTTATCTCCTAAAGGTAAAGTCTTTGTGATTGGTGCAGGAAAAGCGTCATCACAAATGGCCTTTTCTCTAGAGAGCAAAATAAAAGAAGTCATCTCTAAAGGAATTATTATCACTCCATATAAATACAAAAAAAAATGTGAAAAAATAGAAATTCTTGAAGCATCACATCCACTACCTGATGAAAACGGGATTAATCATACAAATAAAATTGTTAGCCTTGCAGAAAAATGCACTAAAAATGACCTTGTAATTTTCCTTCTCTCTGGTGGAGCCTCATCCCTTTTAGTAAAACCTGCTAAAGGCATAGCACTAAAAGAAAAATCATGGCTAATAGAAAAATTACTAAACACTGGATCTACAATTAACGAACTCAACTGTGTTCGAAAACATCTTTCAGAAATAAAAGGTGGCCAATTAGCTCTTAAAATATTCCCTGCAAAAATAATCACGCTTTATATTTCAGATGTAATTGATAATAAACTTGATGTAATAGGATCTGGTCCAACTTATGGAGACAATACTACTTTTAAGGATGCATACAAAATTTTATTAGAAAAAAGACTCTGGAAAAATTCCTCGAAAAATATAAGAAATCATATAGAAATGGGTATGGAGGGAATCATAAAGGAAACTCCTTCTCGAAAATCTATTTCTAAGAATAAATCAAATTTCTTTTTAATGTCCGATCTCAATACTGCCCTGACAGCATCTTTCAAAAAAGCAAAACTTTTGGGATACAAAACAAAACTTTTCAGAAAAAGAATACAAGGAGAAGCAAAGGAAGTTGGAAGGCATTTATCAACAGTCGCAAAAAAAGAAAAAAATAAAAAATCAACTCCTTATTGTTTTATCTGTGGTGGAGAAACTACTGTAAAGGTTACAGGAAATGGAAAAGGAGGAAGATGTCAAGAACTAGCCTTAGCATTTTCTAAAGAAATCTGCGGTGTATCGAAGATTGTTTTACTTGCCTCTGGCACGGATGGCAAAGACGGACCAACAAATGCTTCAGGGGCAATTGTTAACGGAAGAACCATAAATTCAAAAAAACTCATTATTGACTCTGATGAAGCCTTGCGTAACAATAACAGCAATGTTTTTCTAGAATCTAGGAAGTCATTATTTAAAACTGGGCCAACTGGAACAAACGTTATGGATATCATAATTCTACTTATCAGATAATTTGCGGTCAGTAGTAATAATAAGGAATTAAATTGCTCAACCAACTCATACTAAAAGTTTTATTTTTTGTAATTTTCTTCTTTTTTGCCATCAATACTAATATTTCCTTTGCTAAAAATATTACGATAGCTGATTTTAATAATATCAAGATTAAAAAAGATTCTAATATCCCTATCGGATGGATTCTCAAAATATGGAGAGGGCAGCCTGACTTTAAGTTGATTAATGACAAAGAAGAAAAAGTTTACAGATTAAGAAGTAAAGCATCTGCTATTTCTTTATACAAAGAGATCAAGCTAAACGTCAAAAAAACTCCTATCCTAGAATGGACATGGAAAACTACAAAAATTCCCGAAAAAGGTTCTGCAAAAAATTACTCTAGGGACGATCAAGCTATTGGGATTTATGTTGTTTTCCCAAGATTCCCTAGCATGCTCAACAGTAGGTTGATTGCATATATTTGGGATTCCAACGTTACTAAGGGAAAAATTTTAAGAAGCCGAAAACAGCTTATGGTTCATTATATTGTCGTAAGAAGCGGGAAAAAGGATCTAAACAAATGGATCACAGAAAGACGCAATGTCCTAGAGGATTACAAAAAGATTTTCTCGTCAACTCCTCCTAAAATAGGAGGTATCTCCATTATGATTGATTCTGATGATACAAATGATACTGCCGAAAGTTTCTTAAAAAAGATCACTTTCAAAGCTTTATCATCAGAAAATAGCGAATAAGACAAACTATCAAAAAGAAAAAATGAGACCTCTATGTTAATAGGGATGGATATAGGAGGAACAAATTCAAAAGTAGCTATTTTTGATTCATCTGGAAAAATTCTAACCAAAAATATTTTTAAAACGAATATTCCTGAATTAGAAACTGAAATAGAAAATTTTATATGTGACTCAAAAGTAGAATATTTTCCAAATAAAGATATTTCAGGGATAGGAATATCGCTAGCTGGGCTGATAGACAAAAACAAGAATCACATGAGTTCTCCCAATCTTCCAGATTTCTCATTTTCTAAATTTATAAGATTTTTCAAAAAACAATTCATAAAAGTACCTATGAATATCATGAACGATGCCAATGCAGCTGCGTTGGGCGAATATAATATAGGATTCAAAAAAAAATACAGTAGTATTTTTCTTCTAACACTTGGAACAGGTATAGGTGGTGCATTTGTAAATAATGGATCCTTATGGGAGGGAAATTCTGGAACTGCCTCTGAAATAGGTCATATTTGCATAAAAGTTAATGGAAATTTATGTCATTGCGGATCTAAAGGTTGTCTAGAATCTTATTTCTCCGGATGGGCAATTGAAAAAAAAGCAAAAAAAATTGCAAGAATTTACCCAAACAGTAAAATTGGAAAATTAAAACAACTTACACCTTTAGAGATTTCAACACTATCTAATTCTGGGGACAAAAAAAGCAAGCAGATCTGGGAAGATTCCGGAATATACTTAGGCATTGCGATGAGTAATATTATAAACCTAATAAATCCAGAAACAATTATTTTAACTGGTGGATTAATAAAAGCAAAAAAGCATTTTCTCCCCTATTCTCTTAAGAAATGTGAAGAACTTTCTTTATCAAACCTTTTCAAAAAAACAAACATAAAAATGGGCAAACTTGGCATTTGGTCAGGTACCCACGGATCCATCCACTGTTTTGTAAATTAAAAAAGTGTTGACAGCTTAACATTGTTAATCTATAGTTAACTTTTTTAATTTACATTAACATATAAGAAGATTCTTATGACAAAAAGATTAATGACAAAAAGGCTGATGACAGAGAAAAAAATACTCACGCCTAGCTTGGAACATTATCTTCGAACAATTCATGAACTACAAAAAGAAAAAGGTTACGCTAGGGTGACTGACGTTGCTGAAAAACTAAAAGTTGCCAAACCCGCTGTTTCAAATGCATTAAAAAAACTCATAGCAAATAAACTTGTAGATCATAAAGTTTATGAAAGTATCCTTTTAACAAAAAAAGGGGAGGAGCAAGCAATCAATGTTTCTGGGAAATTCTCTATACTAGTAAATTTCCTAACCGAAATATTGGGAATCAATGAAGAAAAAGCATTCTTGGATGCTTGTCTTATGGAACACTACATTAGCCCTACTTCCCTGAATCGTTTCTTAGATCTTTTGCGTTTTTTTGAATCAAAAGAAAACACTGAATTACTAGAAATATTCAAAAAATACCAAAGAGATTGCGAAAGTGATGACAATTGCCCTTCATGCAGTTTTCATTGTGATGTAAGCACAAACGAGGAGTACAGATTAATATGAATACTGAAAACAAAGTAAACGCAGTATCTCTAGGAATAGGATTTCAATTCAATAACGACATTCAAATAGAATCATCCGAGTTATTTGCTAGCACAAATGCTGACTCAGTAAAAATAAAACATTTGAATGAAAATTATGTTTTGGAGAAAACTAAAAACGGTAAACTTATTCTAAAAAAATAATTCTTACATATACTACTACTGCAAGATTCTCAATTCAGCTAATTATGGACAGCCAAATTTGAGAGGAAAGCTTTCTTTAACCTCTTAATAAGGAAACAAAGATGATCAGTTTCACAAAAACAATTGGATTAATTTTGATGTCAGTTTTTATTGCAGTATCCTCATTTACAGTAAGCAAAGCGATAGCAGGCAAAGAAGTGAATTTGTATTCTTATCGTCAACCATTTCTTATTATGCCGCTTCTCAACGAGTTCAATAAACAAACTGGCATAGTAACAAACGTTGTTTATGCAAAAAAAGGAATGCTTCAAAAAATAAAAGCTAAACCTGGATCTGCTGATGCGGTATTGACTGTGGATATCAGTAGGCTTAGCAAACTTCAAAAAGCTGGCCTTCTACAACCAATTCAATCCTCAATACTAAATAGAAATATTCCTTCAGAATATCGTCACCCTAAAGGATATTGGTATGGATTAACTACTAGAGCTCGTATTGTTTATGCAAGTAAAGACAGAGTAAAAAAAGGTGCCCTTAAAAATTATGAGGACCTTGCAGACCCAAAATGGAAAGGTAAAATTTGCATTCGTTCAGGAAAACATGCATACAATCTTTCTTTATTTGCTTCCATCATCAATTCTCATGGTAGCGCTGCAGCTGAGAAATGGTTAAGAGGACTTCACGCGAATCTAGCCAGAAAACCTCAAGGAAATGACAGAGCACAGGTCAAAGGAATTTATTCTGGTGTTTGTGATCTAGCAATTGGAAATACTTATTATATGGGTAAGATGCAAACTAACAAGAAAAAGCCTGTACAGAAAAAATGGGCCAAATCTGTTTACCTAGTATTTCCAAATCAAGGCAATAGAGGAACTCATGTGAATATTAGTGGTGCTGCAGTAACGAAAAGTGCAAAAAACAAAAGTAATGCTATTAAACTAATTGAATTCTTGAGCGGTAATTTTGCACAAAAAATGTATGCACATCAGAACTTTGAATATCCAGTAAAAAGTGGTATTGAAATTCATCCTCTTGTTAAATCTTGGGGTAGTTTTTCTTCTGACAACGTGAAACTTTCAAAGATTGCCGGACTACGTAGTGCTGCATCGAAATTGGTAGATAAAGTCAATTTCAACAAGTAGATTCTGTTTTACAAATCGGCAGCTATTACTTCAAATTTTTATAGCTGCCGATTTTTTTGCTTTAGATAGTCCTTGCGTGGCGCATTTTATTTTCTGCCAGTCCTCTGTGCGCTTCGTAGGGACACCAAATCGAGATACAGGAAATGCAAACGAAAAAATTTGATTTTCCTATTCTACTAATTACACTTATGATTGCCGGACCTATCATTGCAATTTTATGGCTAGCTAGTTTCCCTAGTGACGATATATGGAAACATCTTATCCAAACCGTTCTGTTCCGTTATACTTATACAACTTGTTTCTTAATGATAGGAGTAGGAATTGGAACTCTTCTAATTGGAGTTTCTTCTGCCTGGCTAGTCACTTGTTGCGAATTCTCCGGAAGAAGACATTTTGAATGGGCATTATTATTACCCATGGCGATACCTGCATATATCATTGCATTTATATACACAGACCTTTTAGAATATAGCGGAACTGTTCAAGAAAGTTTACGAATTTTCTTTTCATGGAAATCTCCATCTGATTATTGGTTTCCGGAAATTCGCTCTCTTGGAGGGGCGATTTTCATGATGACATTTGTGCTTTATCCCTACGTCTACCTTCTTTCAAGAGTTTCTTTTGCTGAACAATCGTCTTCTATCATAGAGGTAAGTAGAACTCTTGGCAGAGGACCCTGGGATACCTTTTTCAGAATATCAATGCCTCTTGCAAGACCATCACTGGCTATTGGAGTTTCCCTTGTTTTAATGGAAGTTTTAAACGATTTTGGAACAGTTGATTTTTTTGCAATTGAAACATTTACTGCAGGTATTTATGACGTATGGATGAATATGGACAGTATTTCAGGAGCAAGCCAATTATCGGTAGCGCTCTTAATATTTGTATTATTTCTTCTCTTCACTGAAAAATGGGGAAGAAGAAAACAAACTTTCTCAAACAATACAAAAACTAAAAAGCCAATTCGAAGATATCAATTGCAAGGTTACAAAAGTTCGATATCATTTTTTGTATGTCTCATACCCATACTATTTGGGTTCATTCTTCCATCTCTCATTTTAATTAGAGACAGCTTTATATTTTATGATTTTGGAGACAATTTTGAATTTTTAAAAACTATGTCCAACAGCTTTATTCTCTCATCCTTATCTGCAGTCACAACTACTATTTTTGGGATATTTCTTGGATATGGACAACGAATAAGAAAAAATAAATTCATAAGAGGTTTAATTAGATTTTGTTCAATAGGTTATGCAATCCCTGGATCTGTATTGGCAGTGGGTGTAATCATATTTTTTGGGAAAATAGACGAGTTTTTAAATTTCATATTTGAGGTAACTGGAGAGATTTCCCTAAGCGGAACCCTCATAATTATTATATACGCATATTCTGTGCGTTTTCTAGCTCTCTCATTTGGCTCTATAGAATCAAGTTTATCAAAAGTAACTCCTAATATGGACGCAGCTTCACGTACATTAGGAATGAATTCAAGAAAGACTCTTTTCAAAGTACACATTCCTATTATACAAAAAGGAGTACTTGCATCAGCAATACTCGTATTTGTAGATTGCATGAAAGAGTTGCCAATGACATTAATTCTACGGCCATTTAATTTTGAGACACTTTCAACAAACGTATATCAATTTGCATCAGATGAATTATTTGAAGAAAGTGCATTAACAGCTTTAGCAATTGTTCTTACAGGTGTAATTCCGGTGATTATTTTAAGCAACATTATAAGTTCTGAAAACAATCAAATTGGGGAAAATACTTAATGTCATATCTCTCCATAAAAAATATTGATTTTTCTTATAAAACCAAAAAAGTAATCAATTCAATTTCTCTGGAAATATCACAAGGAGAAATTACTTGCCTTCTAGGACCCTCAGGTTGTGGAAAGACTACACTATTGCAATTAATTGCCGGTCTAGAGGCAATAGATAAGGGAACTATAAAAATAGACGGAAAAATCATTTCAGACAAAAGAACCAGATTACACGTTGCTCCTGAAAAAAGAGAAACTGGAATAATGTTTCAAGATTATGCTCTTTTCCCTCATCTCTCCGTAGAAGAAAATATATTTTTCGGAGTTCAAAATCCAACAGAAAAACAAAAATCTGATATTTACTCATTAATGTCTATGGCAAAAATCAATGAATTCAAAGAACGATTCCCTCATACCTTATCGGGTGGACAGCAACAAAGAATCGCTTTAATAAGAGCCCTTGCAAGAAAACCAAAAATCATACTTTTAGATGAACCATTCTCAGGTTTGGATATAAGCCTCCGAAGTGAAATAAGAGATGAAACAATTTCTATACTAAAATCCTTAGATGTAACAACTATTATAGTCACTCATGACCCACAGGAAGCGCTTCAAACTGCTGATCAAGTCCATATTATGAAGGATGGAAGAATTGAACAATCTGGTTCACCTCGAGAAATATACCAATTCCCTGCAAACGATTTTATAGCTCGCTTTATAGGTGAGACTAATATTTTATCAGGAATAATTTTAGAGCCAGGATATGATGAAGTAATGACAAACATTGGTTCAATTCCTTGCCTGTCGATGAGAAATCTTGACTTCGGAACAGATGCATTTATATCAATAAGACCAGAAAGTTTCGCATTAGATGATCAGGGTGAATTTGAAGCAAGAACGGAGAAAATACAATATGCAGGAACACATCTTTTGATAGAGGTAACTTTATTAAACGAAATAGGTAGAGGGCAGCAATTGAAAATACATACTCATCCAAATGCAAGGGTAAGTATTGGAGAAATTATAAGATTTAGAATTGTTCCAGACTTTGTAACTGTAATTGAAGATGGGGCAAAGAGAAATTAGTAATTAGCATATAATTTTACATCACCTAAAATTTAACCAATTCTAACAAAGCATTTAAATTTTCAGACTTATCCAGTTCCATTATGCTATCAAGCAATCTCTCAGAAGTGTCCCTATTGAAAACCATAGTAGAATTATCCAAAAACTTCTTCTCAATATCATCTTTAGTCATAGGATTTTCCAAACATCCCCTTTGAAACTTCTCATGTTCAATTATTTTATTTCCATCATCAAAAGTTATTTCTACAGAACCAGAAAAATATCTTGGAAAATCTTGAGAAGAGTCCTCTTCATAACTTACCAAAGAAGCTAATTTCAACACATTCAAATCTTTGATAGCTTCTTCGCTAAAATCTTCAACATTACAAGTCCCACGTACCAAAATACTTGCTATACAATATGGCAATGAAAATTTCGCATCATATGAAGATCTGGGCGACTTCTTTGCATCTAAAGGATCTAGAACTAGATCTATCGTTCCTTTTGCAGCAAAACACTTAACATTTTTGATATTGTCCGGAGAGTATTCATTGTTTGTACAAATTCTATGAGCAGCGTCTAAGAATGCATGTATAACATGACCACAAGGATAAGGTTTATAAGCTATATCCAGAGTCTCCCATTTCACACCTAAATCAGTAGTCAATGATCCAACATCAAAATCATCTCCATGAATATGGCTATTATACAAACCAAAACGACCTTCCAAAATCGAACTTGGTCCAGAAAAACCCTCATTTGCTAGCATAGAGG
>Ga0310344_10002427_pt1 | contig 13988 bp, 19 predicted proteins | sample HC15DNA20200_MG_FD_203801 | JGI IMG/M metagenome (GOLD analysis project Ga0310344, IMG submission 203801) | Marine microbial communities from station ALOHA, North Pacific Subtropical Gyre - HC15-DNA-20-200_MG | ecosystem: Environmental > Aquatic > Marine > Oceanic | place: Pacific Ocean: North... | reverse complement strand
GCTCCGGTAAGACCATGTAAAGATTTATGTCTTTTATCGTCCGAGGGTCTAGTGACGCGAAGCGTATCGCCATCAATATTTATAGAAATATCGTTGCTGAAGGTGTTTTTTAGAGTGCCCTTATGGCCAGTTACTTCTACCGTGGATCCATCTATTGCCACTTTGACACCATTTGGTATGCTTATTAATCTGTTTCCTACTCTTGACATATTATCACCACAGGTAACACAGGTATTCCCCGCCTATCCCTTTCCGTTTTGCTTCTTCTCCTGTCATAACTCCTTGGGAAGTTGAAATTATAGATACACCTATGCCACCAAGGATAGGTTTTATATCTTTACTTCCGACGTATTTTCTTAATCCCGGTTTACTAACTCGTTTTAGTCCGGATATCACAGATTCACTTTTACCTCTGTACTTGAGTCTCAGTAGGATATCATTTTGGGGTTTCTTGGATACAACTTCGAAATCTTCTATAAAACCTTCTCTTTTAAGGATGTCAGCCAAAGAAACCTTAGGATTGGATGAAGGCATTGTTACTGTTTCATGACGAACAGCTACCGCATTTCTTATGCGGGTCAACATATCAGCTATTGGGTCAGTTGTTAAACTCATATTTACCAGCTCGCCTTCCTAATACCCGTAATTTCCCCTTTTAACGCCAAAGTTCTGAAACAAATTCTACAGAGACCGAAATGTCTTATATAACCTCTTGGCCTGCCACAGAGGTTACATCTGTTATAGTTTCTAACAGGGTATTTCTTTGGTTTTTTCCATTTCGCTATTAAAGATGTTTTTGCCAATTGATATTCCTAAGTAAAAATTTGATTATTTCGTTTATGACCTAGCCATTTGCCTATTGTTCTCTTTTACAAACGGCATTCCTAATAAATCTAATAAGCGCATTGCCTCTAAGTCAGTTTTAGCAGAGGTGACTATAGAAACTTGCAGGCCACGCACCCGGTCTATTTGTCCGTAATCTATTTCAGGAAATATTACATGTTCACTTATACCTAGAGAGTAGTTACCTCGCCCATCAAAAGCTCTGTTTGAAACTCCTCTAAAATCTCTAATTCTTGGTAGTGCAGCGTTCAGTAGTCTATCCATAAATTCGTACATGCGTCTGCCGCGTAATGTAACTGAGGTGCCTATGGGTTCTCCCTCTCTTAATTTAAATCCAGCTACTGACTTTTTTGCTCTGGTTATTACTGGCTTTTGCCCTGTAATTAGACCCAAGTCTCTAGTAGCATTTTCCATAGCTCTGGGGTTATTCTTAACTTCACCCATTCCTATGTTAATTACCACCTTCTTTATGCCTGGTAGTTCCATGACATTTTTGTAACCAAACTCAGCCATTAAATTATCTTTTACAGACGAACGGTATAACTGGAGTATCCTAGGGATGCTGCCGTTATCTTCAGTCTTTTTGTTGGACTTTTTAGCAGTACTGTCTTTTCTCGATTTAGTTGCAGTGGTTGATTTTGGTCGACCTCTCTTCTTAGGTGTTTCAACTTCTTCTTCACCTGCAGGTTCAGTAGTAGTATCTACTGAGGTGGATTCTAAATCTTGTTCTTCAGTTTTTTCTAATCTATTACTTCTTGGCATGAGGAACAAATCCTTACTTTTCTTTGGTCTTCTAAAAATTTCTTTCCTATTCTTACTGGTTTGTCACAATTGTTACAGACTATAACTACGTTTGATATGTTGAGAGGAGCTTCCTTTTCGACTATGCCTGCTTGGCGTACGTTTTGTCTCTGTCGAGTGTGTTTCTTAATTATGTTTACACCTTCAACTAATACCAAACCATCCTTTTTAAGTACTGCCTGTACTTTACCCCTTTTACCTTTGTCTTTTCCGGCCAATATCTGGACCGTATCTTCCCTTTTTATCGTCATCAAAGAACCTCCGGTGCGAGAGAGACTATTCTCATAAATGATTTATCTCTTAACTCTCTGGCTACGGGTCCAAATATTCTTGTACCTCTTGGATTAAGGCTTTCGGTCAGAATAACTGCAGCATTTTCGTCAAATTTTATATACGAACCATCTGGTCTCCTGTGTGGATGAGCTGTTCTTACGATTACTGCTCTTATCACCTCACCTTTTTTAACTCCGCCAGAAGGTATGGCTTCCTTCACGGATGCAACAATAATATCCCCGAGATAGGCGTATCTTCTTCTAGTGCCGCCAGGTACGTTTATGCACATTATTTCTTTGGCACCTGAGTTGTCTGCTACAGTCAACCGTGAAAATGTTTGAATCATTGTTCTGAAGGATCCTCCTCAATGTTTTCTGGCGTAGTGGTTTCTTGAGAATCGCTCGCCTCTTCTTCTAGGCTGTCTATTCCGACTGTTTCATTTAATGAATCTAGCATTCCTGTCCCAGTGGAATTCGTCGATGAGATAACTTCGGTTACTCTCCATCTTTTTGTTTTCGATAAAGGACGAGTCTCCATTATGCTAACAACATCCCCAACTGAGGATAGATTTTGCGAATCGTCAGCATGAAGCTTGGTAAACTTTTTAACGGATTTACTATAAAGTCTATGGTTTTGTCGCCATTCAATTTCTACCACGACGGAGTTATCCATTTTATCGCTTACTACTCTACCGATTCTGGTTTTCCTTCTATTCCTCTGCATATTACTTTCCATTTAGTCCTCTCTGGCGCATGACTGTCTTTATTCTTGCAATTGTCTTTTTGACGTTGCGTAATTCTTGCGGGTTATTTATTTGTCGCGTGCTTAAGCGGAAGCGTATGTTCATCATTTCCCGGAAACTGTTATCCAGTTCCGATTGGATTTGATCGTCCGTCATAGCTCTAATTGCAGTCATGTCCAAATCTAATTACCTCTATTAATCAAAATTGCCTTGTATATCATTTTTGTAAAGAACCGTGGTACTGACCGGAAGTTTTTGTGACGCTAACCTTAACGCCTCTTTGGCTAAAGGTTGGCTAACTCCAGAAACTTCAAAAAGAATTCTTCCTGGTTTTACCACTGCCACCCAACCATCTACAGCACCTTTTCCCCCACCTTGCCTAGTTTCGGCAGGTTTAGAGGTAATAGGTTTGTCTGGGAAGACTCGTATCCAAACTTGCCCTCCTCGTCTAAAATGCCTGGTTATAGCTCTTCTTGCTGCCTCTATTTGATTGGCTTTAACCCATGCGGTAGAGGTGGCTTTCAAGGCATAGTCGCCAAAAGCTATTCGGCTTCCGCCCTGCGAAGAACCACGCCTCTTTCCCGTGTGCATTTTTCGATATTTAGTTCTCTTCGGTTGTAACATCCTGGTTTTCCTCTGTTTTTTCGTCTACGGATTCATCCTGAACTATTTGAACTTCATCCGTGGGTGTTTGCTCTTCTCCTCCAACAGTAATCTCTATCATTCCCATTTCTTCATCTTCAGGTTCGATGGCTGATTCTTTCTGTTGAGGAAGTATATCTCCTAAGTAGATCCAAACTTTTATACCTATTCTTCCAAATGTAGTTCTGGCTTCTGCCAGGCCGTAATCGATATTTGCCCTTAAAGTATGCAAAGGAACTCGACCTTGCATTACTTTTTCTTGTCTCGCTATTTCTATACCCCCAAGCCTACCCGAACAGATAATTTTTATTCCTAACGCTCCAGCCTGCATTGCTCTATTAACCGATTGAAACATAGCTCTTCTAAAAGCGACTCGCCTTTGAAGCTGCTCGGCTATACTCATGGCAACAAGTTGGGCATTAAGTTCTGGTTGTCTTATTTCTTGGACGTTTAATCTAGCGGTCTTATGAGTCATGCTTTCTACGGTTTTGCGTAGATCTTCAACTCTTTGTCCGCCTCTTCCTATAACTATGCCAGGCCTAGCAGCGTGTACATTAACTACGAGTTCGTGTGCGCCACGCTCCAACTCAATTTTAGATATACCGGCTTCAGGAAGTTGAGAGGTGACAGCTGCTCGTATTCTTATATCCTCCTGAAGTAATTCTCTATATTGCGAAGGCTTACTTGCATACCACTTGGAGTCCCAATCCTTTATTATTCCAAGCCTAAATCCAGTTGGGTGTGTTTTTTGCCCCATTAGCGAGCCTCCTCTTCGTCTACCACAACTGTAACGTGGCAACTGCGTTTAATTATTCTACTGGCTCTTCCTCTAGATCTGGCCCTGAATCTCCTTAGCGAGGATCCTTCGTCCGCGTGTATTGAAACTATCTTCAGGTCTCTTTGAGACATCATGCTATTATTTTCAGCGTTATTTGCAGCCGACTTTACCACCTTAGCCACTTCTTTAGCGGCCGGTGTAATCAAAAAATGTAGAGTATCCAATGCTTGGTCAACTTTTTGGCCTCTTATTAGATCTACTACTCTTCTCATTTTTTTGGAAGAGATACCTATATTTTTAGCTACAGCTTTTACTGCCATAATAAATTTCCTATTATCTCCTAGCCTGCGTTCTGCGTTCGGTTCTATCTGCATGTCCGCGGTAAGTACGGGTAGGGGCGAATTCTCCTAATCTGTGGCCCACCATGTTCTCAGTCATGAAAACAGGAATATGTCTTCTTCCGTCATGGACTGCGATAGTCATACCTACCATATTAGGCATTATCATAGACGCCCTGGACCATGTTCTTATAACCGTGTTACCACCAGCGTTTTGCAGTGACTCCACTTTTTTCATGAGTTTAGCGTCTACAAATGGACCCTTCTTAATGGATCTAGACATGTCTATATACTCCGTTATTTATCATATTAATTTTGATACCTTCTTCTGACTATCATTACACTAGATTTGTTCTTTCTCCTAGTTCTGTAACCCAAAGCAGGTTTGCCCCAAGGGGTTTTTGGACCAGGCATGCCTATACCAGATCTGCCTTCTCCACCACCATGTGGATGATCTCTAGGACTCATAGCACTTCCCCTCACTTGAGGCCTACGTCCCAGATGTCGGTTTTTACCAGCTTTGCCAAGTTTAATATTTTTGTGGTCTGGGTTACTAACCTCTCCTATCGTGGCCATACACTCAGGATTCAGTCTCCGAACTTCTCCAGAAGGCATTCTGAGCAAAACATGACTTTCCTCCCGGGCTAACACCTGGGCTGACGTTCCAGCACCTCTTGCCAGTTGGCCGCCTCTTCCAGGGTGCATTTCTATATTATGTACTGGACTACCGGATGGTATTGCTCTAAGTGGCAGAGCATTGCCAACACTTATTTGAGAATCGGGACCGGATTCTATATTTGCACCAACGTGTAACCCTTGAGGGGCTAAATTATACCGTTTTTCACCATCAGCATATTGTATTAACGCTATACGAGCATTCCGGTTGGGGTCATATTCTATAGATACCACTTTGCCTGGTATCCCTAGCTTGTTTCTTTTGAAATCTATCAACCTATATCTTCTTTTTGCGCCTCCTCCACGATGTCTTACAGTCATCCTTCCTTGCGCGTTTCTGCCCCCGGTCTTTTTAATAGGGGCGAGCAGTGACTTTTCAGGACTTTTTCTGGTTATATCGTCGAAAGTCCCTAAAACTACTGCTCTTCTACCAGGAGATGTTGGTTTTACTTTTCTAAGTGGCACTTAAGCTCCCTCAAATATCTGGATTTTATCACCAGTTTGTAATGTAACAATTGCTTTTTTCCATGATGGTCTTCTAGTGAATCTAGTACCATATCTTTTGTTCTTGCCTTTTACCTTTTGTATATTCACATCAGTGACAGTTACTCCAAATGATGTTTCAACAGCTGATTTTACTTGAACTTTATTGGCCCTGGTGTCTACTTCAAAGGCGTATTTACCTAAACCGTCTTGCATAACGGTGGTTTTCTCTGTTACCAGAGGCCTTTTTAGTATTGCAAATACATGTAGAGACATTATCAATTTACTCTTTCAGGTCTGCATCGGTGTTTGCCATGTCAGACCATAACTTTTCTGCCGTTCTTATCGCATCAATTGTGATCAAGAGTCTGTCGTGGTTAAGAAGATCTAAAGCATTTAATTGCTTTGCAGGCAATGTCCTCACTCTTTTTATGTTTTTTGATGATTGTATAACCTCAGATTGTGATTGCTCCGTCACTATTAGTGTGGGAGTTTCGATTTTAAGATTAGACAGTACTTTGTGCATCTCTTTGGTTTTCGCACTTTCTACTTGTATATTGTCAACTACTACAATTTTGTTATCCCTTACTTTTTGAGACAATATGCATCTTATAGCACCTGTATTCATCTTTTTGGGTATCTTTTGAGAGAAATCCCTAGGGTGAGGGCCGAAAACAACTCCACCCCCTCGCCAATGAGGAGCCCTGCTGCTTCCCTGTCTGGCCCGACCAGTGTGCTTTTGCCTCCACGGCTTTGCGCCACCTCCGGAGACCATTCCTCGTGTTTTTGTTGAAGCAGTTCCTTGTCTGGCGTTAGCCATACGAGACACTGCTACCTGATGAACTAAAGCTTGGTTCATAGGTGCGTCGAATAAATCTTCGTTTACTGCTATGCTCTCTAGTTCTTTGCCGGAGGAATTCCAAGTAGGAATATTTATCATGACGTTTTATTTCCTTTCTTGGATTCCTTTATTGAAAGAATAGTGTTTTTTGAACCAGGAACCGATCCTTTGACCAAAATAAGATTTCTTTCTGTGTCAACTCTAACAACTTTAAGGTTGCTAGTTGTTATAGTTTGCGAACCCATATGGCCTGCCATTGGAGTTCCTTTGAAGACTCGTCCAGGAGTAGTTCCTGCTCCAACTGAGCCAGGCGCTCTTGCCCTGTCAGATTGGCCGTGAGTTTTAGGCCCGCCGCCGAAATTGTGTCTTTTCATACCGCCGGCAAACCCCTTCCCCTTGGAAATACCAGTAACATCAACCAGATCACCAGGCTGGAATATTCCTACATCCACTATCTGACCTACCTGTGAATCTCCTAGATCATCCACCCTAAATTCCCTTAAGTGTCTAACCAATGAAGCTCGGCTAAGATGTCCAGCTTCAGGTGCATTTAGTTTAGTAGCCGCCAGATAACCTATTTGGATTGCTTGATATCCATTTTTTTGTTCCGTTTTGATTTGCGTTACGACACACGGTCCTGCCTCTAATACGCTTACAGGTTCTACTATGCCTTCTTCACTGAAGACACGAGTCATACCATGTTTTTTACCTAATATATTCTTCATTGTTTTTCTTTCAGTAGGCTACAGTTTTATTGATATGTCTACTCCGGCAGGTACACTTAATCGAGTAAGTGCGTCTATAGTTTTAGATGTGGGATCTAGCACGTCTATAATTCTTTTATGAGATCGCAATTCGAAATGCTCTCTGGAGTCTTTGTCCACATGTGGTGACCTTATAACACAGAACCGTCTTATAGACGTAGGCATTGGGATTGGTCCAGCAACACCGGCCCCGGTTCTCTCGGCGGCCTCTACTATTTGAGTGGCTGATACGTCTAGCACCTTATAGTCGAATGCTCTCAATACTATTCTAATTTTTTGTTTTGCTTCTGCCATACATTTACCTTAGCCTGTTAGGCGTTGACGAGTTCACCCGCTATACCTTGAGGCACCTCTTCGTAATGATCGAATTCCATAGATTGACTAGCGCGTCCCTGAGTTAAAGACCTCAGTGCGGTTGTGTATCCAAAAGTTTCGGCTAGAGGCACGAATGCTTTAATGGTTTGCATTTCGTCCGTACCCTCCATTCCTTCGACCCTGGACCTTCTACCACCCAAGTCTCCAAGTACTTCTCCCAAGTATTCTCCTGGTGTCACGACTTCAATAGACATTATCGGCTCAAGTAAAACTGGCTTCGCTTTTCTAATAGCCTCTTTTATACCTATGGAGCCAGCCATTTTAAATGCCATTTCAGATGAATCAACTGGGTGGTGACTTCCATCGACCAAGGAAACCTTTACATCTATTACCGGGTACCCAAATGTTACACCCGTTTCTAGTGCCTCTTTTATGCCTGCCTGAACAGGATTGATGAATTCCCTAGGTACTGATCCTCCCATTATCTTGTTCTGGAATTGGAAACCGGCATTTCTTTCTAATGGTTCTATTTCTAATTCTACGTGACCATATTGTCCATGGCCTCCGGTCTGCCTTACGAACCTTCCTTCGGCAGATGAAGAAGTAGTTATAGTTTCTCTGAATGAGACTCGGGGCTTACCTATATTGGCATCTACTTGGAATTCTCTTCTTAGACGCTCTACCAATACTTCTAAGTGTAATTCTCCCATACCAGACATTATGGTTTGTCCCGTTTCGTCGTCTACTTTTATCTGAAAAGTTGGATCCTCTTCGGCCAGTTTTATCAAGGAATCAATCAACTTTTCTTGATCTATTCTTGTCTTTGGTTCTATAGCAACAGACACAACTGGCTCTGGGAAGCTTATAGACTCCAGAACTACAGCAGAGCCCTCTACGCATATAGTATCTCCAGTGAACGTATTTTTCAGACCTATGGCGGCTGCTATGCTGCCAGCAGAGACTTCCGCAGTTTCTTCCCTATGGTTTGCATGCATAGTTAGTACTCTGCCGAGCCTTTCCTTTATGCCTTTTGTAGAATTATAGACAGGAGAACCGGCTTTTATGTTCCCCGAGTAGACCCTAAGATAAACCAATCTACCTACATGTGGATCAGTCATAACTTTGAAAGCCAAGGCAGAGAACGGAGATTCGTTATTAGCAGGTACGTCTATTTCGCCACCGGATTTAGGGTCTAATCCAGTCATTGCAGGTACATCTAGAGGAGAAGGTAAATAATCGCAAACGGCATCAAGCATCGCTTGCACTCCTTTTGTTTTCAGAGCTGTACCGCACAGAACCGGAACTATCGTGTTATTAATAGTTGCTTTTCGAAGGGCAACCTTCAGTTCTTCTAGAGATATTGGTTCTTCTTCAAGGTATTTGTTCATTAGAGAGTCGTCTGTTTCGGCCACTTTTTCGATTAGATTCTCTCTGTAAGTCTTCACTTCTTCTACCATATCTGAAGGTATATCAATTTCTCTGGGGGTATAATTACTGTCCTTATCATCATCTTCAGGGAATACAAAAGCTTTTTCTTCGACTAGATCAATTATTCCTGAGAAAGAACTCTCTGCCCCAATGGGAAGTTGTATGGGTACTGGGTTAGCCTTGAGCCTAGTCGTTATCATGTCCACTGCTCGCTTAAAGTTTGCACCGAGTCTATCCATCTTATTTATGAAGCACATTCTTGGAACTCTATATTTATTTGCCTGTCTCCATACAGTTTCTGATTGTGGTTGTACTCCAGCCACCGACTCGAATACTACAACAGCTCCGTCCAACACACGCAAACTTCTTTCCACCTCTGCAGTAAAGTCTACGTGGCCCGGGGTATCAATAATGTTGATATCATAACCGTTCCATTCGCAGGTAGTAGCAGCAGAAGTGATAGTTATGCCACGTTCTTTTTCTTGGGACATCCAGTCCATTACTGTTGTACCTTCGTCAATATTTCCTATTTTATGGGTACGGCCTGAAAAATACAGAACGCGTTCTGTCACTGTAGTTTTTCCTGCATCTATATGAGCTATGAAACCTATATTGCGTATTTTATCCACGGGATATCCTTACTCGAGTGTAATATACAGAGGGTGATTACCACCTGTAGTGAACGAAAGCCCTATTGGCCTCAGCCATTCTATGGGTTTCTTCTTTTCTCCTAACCGCTGCGCCTTGCCCTCGTGAGGCCTCTTGAAGTTCAGATGCCAGATTTTCTGCCATGGGTCTACCTGTCCTATCTCGACTTGCCCTAAGTATCCATCGCATGGCCAAGGCTAATTGTCTCTCTACTGCAACCTCTACTGGTACCTGATAGGTTGCACCACCAACTCTTCGGGGTTTAACTTCTAGCTGAGGAGTCACGTTTTTAATAGCCAGTTCGAACGTTTCCACAGGATTAGATGAGGTTTCCTTTTCCAATATGTCCAAGGCACCATATACTATTCTCTGAGCGACTGATTTTTTGCCTCTGGTCATCACTCGGTTTATGAAACTTGAGAGTGTTCGATTATTGTATTTAGGGTCAGGGAATACCGGACGCTTTTCTGCTTTTCTACGACGACTCATTGTTAGGCTCCGGCACCTGTTGCTTGTTTTGCACCATACTTACTTCTTCCACGCCTACGATCATTGACTCCTGTGCAATCTAGTGCTCCTCGCACAATATGGTATCTAACACCAGGCAAGTCTTTGACCCTTCCTCCTCTTATGAGTACAACGGAGTGCTCCTGTAAGCTATGACCTTCTCCAGGTATGTAAGCTGTAACTTCCATACCATTAGCCAGCCTTACTCTTGCTACTTTTCTCAAGGCGGAATTTGGTTTCTTGGGCGTCACCGTTCGAACTTGTATGCAGACTCCTCTTTTTTGAGGAGACCCACCTGTTCTGTTGACGCGGTTTTTCAAGGCGTTAAATCCAAACCGCAAGGCAGGAGCCTTGGTTTTTTTAACAACCTTGGTCCTAGGTTTTCTGACTAGTTGATTAACTGTAGGCATTGTATAATTTTAATCCTCGTTGTTATAAATGCGAAAAAACACACAAAAATAAGCCTAGCGCCGAGCGCCGAAATACAAACTTATACCTAGCGAGTAAATTTGTCAACCTCCATTAGTCATATTATTAGGCATAATGTCTTAATTAATTCTCTATTGGGTACACACAGGACAATATTTCGGTGCTTTTTCAAGGAGTTACATCTAAAGTAACTAATTTACTCCTTATCTACATTAGTGTTAACTTTACGTATAGTAGTGTAGGATCAGCTATAGTTGATTATTAACTGTATATAGACTGTTGGGCAGTACTGAATATGATGCAAATCATTCCAAAAAACATTTTCTACGGGTGGATTATAGTGGGCACATGCTGGACAACCAGCATGGTGTCTTGTTTCATGAATCCAGTCGTATTTTCGATATTCATTGACCCTATGAGAAATGATATGAATGTGGGATTAGGTGCCTTGGCTTGGGTTATGAGTATAAGAATGTTAAGTGGTGGCCTTGCTACGCCTGTGATAGGGAGATTGTTGGATAAATATGGGGCACGATGGGTGGGTAGTTTTGGGGGGTTCGTAGCGGGATTATCCTTAGTTGGGTTCTATTTTGCAGACAATCTGTGGTCTCTATATTTGTTTGCCTTTTTGGGCGGATTGTCAGGAATGGGTGTTGCTGGGGGTGGTGGACAATTATTAACTACGTTACCTGTGGCAAATTGGTTTGTTGCCAAAAGAGGCAGGGCTGTGGCCATTACTTCCACTGGAATGGGAATCGGCACTACCATATCTGCACCAATGGGCTTGCTTTTAATTAACACAATTGGATGGAGGTCCACTTGGCTGGTTTTTGGTTTGATAATATGGTTAGTAGTGATTCCGGGTTATGGTATTTTCATGCGTAGAAGGCCGGAAGACGTGGGTTTGTTACCAGATGGACTTGATAATACCGATAAAGATGACGAGGACATAAGCCATGTTGAAAATCTGGATCAGGAATCGCATTGGACCGTGAAACAGGCCCTAAAGACGCCAGTTTTGTGGCTTATATTATTATCTTGTTCCGTTTATATATTCTGCTCCTCCGCCATCCTGTTTTTGCGTGTGCCTTTTTGGAATGAGATCGGCATTCCTCAAGGAATAATAGCATTAGGTATAGGGATAGATCCGTTTACAGTTATCTTTGCGGTTTTGTTGTTTGGTTTTTTGGCCGAGAGGTTTCCGATCCGATTAATGGCTCTCATAGGGGGTAGTTGGAGAGCTATGTCCATGCTGCCACTAATATTGCTTGGGACACATTCTTATTCAGTTTTACTGCACAATGTTATTTGGGGAGTTGGATCAGGTGCTTTTGTTATAGCTCAGAACCTAGTAATACCTACATATTTCGGTAGATATTCTCAAGGGTCGATTGGTGGTGTCATATTACCGCTCATGATAATTGCCGGGGCTTCAGGTGCGCCGATAGTAGGGTATCTGGTGGACAATGGGATTAATATATCTACTATTTGGAAGCTGGGCTCCATTTTAATGCTTTTTAGCGGTTTATTGTTTTTCTTTCTCAAGCCACCCAAATTAAATTGAATGATTGATACATTAGATCACAGTGACCGAAAAGGATTTAGTCTTTGTCTACTATCCCTAGCCATCTGAGCATAGGGTTGGCCATCACTATAAACGGAGTAGAAAGCACAACAACTATTTTTTGAACAGCATTTTCTATTGGAGGGGGGCAGAACCATATAGCGAAGCTACCCAGAATGCCTACAATTAACCCAATGCTTATTTGAAGTGCCAAATCCATTTCAGGATTCTAACAAATTTTGGAGATTATTTATATGGGCACACACGGATCACTGCAATCTCTAGTGAATCCGCAATTCATACACCTTATTTTGCAGTGTATTTGTACGATATTACCGGAAGAACAAATAAGACAAATCATAGACTCCCTTTTCAAGTCGCATATCTAGACATGCTACAGCAGTTTAGTTATTTGCAGTGTGATATATTATACAGCAATATGATGGATTTGATGATGAAATAATTAAGGAGGCGATTATGGCAATAAGATTAGGAGATGAGGCTCCAAACTTCACGGCGGTAACAACTGAGGGTGAGATAGATTTTCATCAATGGCTTGGAGACTCTTGGGGATTGTTGATGTCTCACCCAGGAGATTACACTCCGGTTTGTACCACCGAACTGGGTAAAGTGGCATCGTTGGGAGATCAATTTAAAGCTAGAAATACTAAGCCGATAGCAATTAGTGTAGATCCAGTAGATTCCCATAATGGGTGGATAGGGGATATAAATGAAACACAGAATACAGAGGTCAACTTCCCTTTAATAGCTGATCCTGAGAGGAAAGTGGCCAGTTTATACGATATGATTCATCCTAATGCTGATAATAACAGTACAGTTAGGACTCTATTTATCATTGGGCCTGACAAAAAAGTCAAACTGAGCCTCACGTACCCTCCATCCACAGGACGTAATTTCCAAGAAGTTATACGCGTATTGGATTCGTTGCAACTCACCGCTAATCATCAAGTTGCTACTCCTGCTGATTGGCAGCAGGGAGATGATTGCGTAGTGCTGCCTGCTATCAAAACTGAAGACATACCTTCAAAATTTCCGAAGGGTCATAAGGTGGTAAAACCTTATTTAAGAACTACACCTCAGCCCAATCTTTAGTAATTAACTGAACAATATGAATAAAGGTATGAATGAGATGGTCTGAGTAGATGGTATACACTTGGTGGATATCTACTCAGACTGTATATGGTTGACATATTAGGCGTGAGTCATAGACCCACCATCTACAAATATGGTTTGCCCGTTCATGTAACTACTCATGTCTGAACAGAGCAAAATCAGCAAAGGTATGATTTCTTTCGGATCACCTAATCTCCTGGAAGGAAGATAACGTACTAGAGGATCTTCTCTTTGTTGTTCCAATGGTATGTTTTCAGTTGTGTACCAGCCTGTACCAATCCCGTTGACGGTTACACCAGTGCGAGCTAATTCGATAGCAAGAGATCTAGTGAACTGCTCGATTGCAGCCATGCTTGAGGAATAAGCAGTTTCATGGGCAACACCTCTTTCTGCAAGAACTGACGCAAAGTTAACGATCTTTCCTTTATTATTGATAACCATATGTCGTAACGCTGACTGGCAGCAAAGGAATACACTTTTCATATTTCTATTCATGACAAGGTCGTATTCCAATGGGGTGATTTCTAAGAATGGTTTAGAAAATTCTGTTTGAGTATCGTTTACTAGGATATCCAGTCTGCCTAGGAAAGACACAGATTTTTCAATAGCTTCGTTTGTCTCTTCTGGATTTGTTAGATCAGTATTTATAGTTAGTACTTTATTTTTATAAAATAAAGCACATTCCTCAGATTCATCGAGTATTTTTTGTCTATTACCTAATATAACTATATTTGCTCCAGCAGATGCAAGGCCGGCAGATATTATGGGACCCCAACCGCGATC
>Ga0310344_10002426_pt1 | contig 13992 bp, 18 predicted proteins | sample HC15DNA20200_MG_FD_203801 | JGI IMG/M metagenome (GOLD analysis project Ga0310344, IMG submission 203801) | Marine microbial communities from station ALOHA, North Pacific Subtropical Gyre - HC15-DNA-20-200_MG | ecosystem: Environmental > Aquatic > Marine > Oceanic | place: Pacific Ocean: North... | reverse complement strand
GGTTACAAGGAAATTAAAAACCGAACTTCGGTTAAGCGCCCCTTTAATTTCATACCACGAACATAACGCCGATAAAGCAACTTCAGAGATCATTGAACGTTTAAAATCGGGCGAAATTGTGGCGCTTGTCTCCGACGCCGGGACCCCCCTTGTTTCTGACCCGGGATATCGGTTGGTTAATGCAACCATAGACGAGAATTTGACTGTAATCCCCGTTCCTGGTGCGTCTGCGCTTTTGGCAGCCCTAAGCGCTTCAGGATTGCCAACAGATCGTTTTCTATTTGAAGGATTCTTGCCTAAAAAAACCAATGCGAGACACAAGCTTTTACAGCGCGCCGCCTTAGTCAATGCATCAATAGTATTTTTTGAATCCCCTAAACGTCTGACACGGTCTTTGTTAGATATGGTAAGAATACTGGGCAACCGACAGGCTATTATAGCTCGCGAATTAACAAAGCGCTATGAAGAGATCTCTCGAGGGCCTCTTGCAACTTTAATAAAAAACTTTGAATCCACGGCAACACTAAGAGGGGAAATTACTATCGTGGTTGCGCCGCCATTAAACAAGGGGGCCCCGCCACCAGCCGATCTCGACAAGATGCTGATGGACGCCCTTTCAGAATATAGTACGAGAGATGCTGTAACCACTATCGCGGCAGAAACAGGCCTGCAACGTCGCTCACTTTATCAGCGAGCCCTGCAACTAGGGGTCAATGATGATTGAGTAAATTGGTGCTTGGTCAGGTTTATGCCATTGGCCAATATGTTCAGGTAAAAATTGGAAGCCTTCGATGAAAAGAATATCTTTAAAACGAATAACAACCGTAGCCGCAATAATAATTTCAGCGGCAGTTTTGCTTGGGGGCTGTTTTGGGGCAGCGGTAGGAACGGGTGCTTGGGTGGCAACGGCAGCATCTGATAAGCGCGGTTTGAAAAATGCTGCGATCGATTTAGCGATACGAACTCGCATCAATAATTTGTGGCTTGATTATAGCGAGGAACTAATAACCAAGGCAAATATAACAATTTTCAAGGGGCGAGTTCTTTTAACGGGCATTGTCTCGACAGAGAAACTCCGTATGAATGCGGTCCGCTTGGCCTGGCAAGCGAAGGGAACTAAAGAAGTAATAAATGAAATTCAAGTTTCCAATGTCAATAGTATCACGGACTATGCCCGTGATGGTTGGATTTCGGCCCAATTAAAGACCACGCTCGCCCTGGATAAGCAGGTTGCTGCAATTAATTATTCTATAGAGGTAGTTAGAGGATCTGTTTATCTCTTGGGCATAGCCGTAACACCTACAGAATTAGAGCGTGTTAAAAATCATGCCAGACAAATTAAATATGTGCGGCGCGTGGTGAGCTATGTGATCATAGAAAATGCAAAAAATACTTCGTTATGAAGAGATGCAAATAACTAAGGTTATGTCGTATAAAAATATTGAAGCGGCATTAAAGAAAATCGGTCGATTAGGTGACGATAATTTTGAGATTGGCGAGGCAGCACTATTATTAGCCGCAATGGATGAGCCAAACAGTGATATTTCCTTCTATCGCGATCATTTAGTTGAGCTAGCAAATGATGTAAAAAACCTAACGGCAAGCATGTCCCGATCCAATTTGGACTCTAAAATAGAAGCAATAACACAAACAATCGCCAAAAAATTTAATTATCGGGGCGACCAAGAAACATATGACGACCCCCAAAATGCTAACTTAATGCGTGTAATTACTCGCCGCAGGGGGTTGCCAGTGGGATTGGCTATAATATATCTCGATGTAGCTCACCGCTTGGGCTGGGAGGCCACTGGTATCAATTTTCCAGGGCATTTTCTAATCCGATTACAATGTGCTTCATCGCAAAAAATGATCGATCCCTTTAACGGCGGCATGGAGCGAAAAGCGTCTGATCTCAGGGGTGTTTTAAAACAAATCGCTGGTAAGGATGCTGAACTGTTGCCGCAACACTATTCTCCGGTAAGCTGTCGGGAAACATTAATACGATTATTGAACAACATAAAGTTGCGTGCTATTTCGTCCAACAATTCGAGCAGAGCGATGGAGATAATGGAAAGAATGCGCCTAATTGCGCCAACTCACTGGACTCTTTTACAAGAGATCAGTTTATTTTATTCGAAAATAGGTCATTTACGGCGAGCCTGTGCGGTTTTAGAAAACTTTCATGGAGAATCCACAGTTAAATTAGAGCGTGAGCAAGCAGCAGTTTTATTACGCAGGGTGCGAGCCAACCTTAACTAGGGACAAAATACCCGTAAAAAGTCGAGGAACGAAATGGGTTTAAGTGTCGGAATTCAAATGGACCCGATCGAAAAGATCGATATCAAAGTCGACAGTACGTTTATGCTCGCAATGGAAGCACAAAAGCGCGGACATCAACTTTTTTATTACTTGCCCTCCGATTTGGCGTATTTGAACGGGGAGCTATATGCTTGGATTCGGCCCTTAAGCGTGCAGTGGGATGAAATTAATTACTTTTCGGTGGGAGAAATAGAGAAAACTAATCTATCCAAGATGGATATCGTTCTTATGAGACAAGACCCCCCATTTGATATGGCTTATATTACAGCAACACACCTTTTGGAACATATTCACCCACAAACCCTAGTAGTAAACAACCCGGCACAGGTTCGTAATTCACCGGAAAAATTATTAGTGACACATTTTGACGGCATTCTACCATCCACTTTGATTACCTCTAATAGACAAAGCATCAACGCATTTCGGGAGGAACACAAAGATATTATCATAAAACCGCTTTATGGTAATGGGGGGGCGGATGTATTCCACATTGGCCCAAACGATGAGAATATGAGCGCGCTCATAGAAATGTTTGCAGAAAAATATCGGGAACCAATTATAACTCAGAAATACCTTCCAGAAGTAAGACAGGGTGACAAACGCATAATCTTAGTAGATGGAGTCCCAGCCGGTGGGGTCTCCCGGATTCCAGCATCAGGGGACGCTCGAGCAAACTTTCATGCCGGTGGTATCGCAAAAAAAACATCCCTCACTCCGCGCGAGCGGGAGATATGTGAAATTATAGGGCCAACATTAAAAGAAAGAGGACTTATCTTTGTCGGTATCGACGTCATTGGAGATTATTTGACTGAGATTAACGTCACGTCACCAACAGGCATTCAGGAGATTAATGCGTTAGATGATATTCAGATTGAGAAACTAATTTGGGACGCGATTGAAGATCATCACAGTAATCAAAGAAATAAGAAATCTAAATAAGATCATTTTTGCATGAGAATTCGGCGAGCTACCACGGCCACATTGTCGTCAATACCAGAAAACTGCAAAACATCCGAATCCGTAAGATATTTTGTTACAGCTTTTTCAAAAGACTGACGTGAACAAATACGATCATACCAGTTGAAAACTTTTGGTGCGCGCTCTCTCCAAACCCCCAAAAGCTTAAGGGAGGCCAATCGATTAATATATGGCGTAGCGGCGGCATCTGCTAAAGTATAGCTCGAGCCAGAAATATACTCATGTTCTTTCAAAACCGTGTTCATATCACAAATAAATTTTTCAAATGTGTGTATCGCACTCTCGACGATCGGCGAATTTAATCCATCCTTATAAACGGCTTCCTGGCGCTGGCGACGAGCGATGTCCGGTATTTTGTTCAAATGGGCTTTTTGTTCCTTTTTAGATTTCTGCAAAAAGGACGGACGAAATGCGGTGGCGTGGGTGATAATACCCGTGGCTGGGTGAACAAGGTCATCAATTCTTTTAAGCCACATTCGCATTTTGGCCCGAGATTGGGGGCTTTCGGGGAGCAAAGAATTGTCGACGATTAAATCCTCCAGATATTGCATGATTATAGAGGATTCAAGAACAATATTTTCGCCATCAACCAAGGTCGGAACTACAGCGTTTGGATTTAACTGAAGGTAATCTGAAGAAAATTGTTCGCCTTTTCTTAAATCAATATTTCGACTTTGGAAGTCTAGGCCTTTTTCAACCAGAGTTATTCTAACTTTAATCGCACAAACTGACGTTGTGCCGTCATAAAGAATTAGCATTTATAAACAGCTCCTGCTTAAATCATCGTAATCGCCCAACCAAAAACTAGAGTTGATAAATTTCCCGCGACGTTCTTAGCCTGATGGCACCCACGTCCCATCGGGAGGAACATCGCCACCAACCAGCATCGGGCCGAGTGGTCGGCCTCCTAAGATATGAACGTGGAGGTGAAAAATCTCCTGATGAGCGTGACCATTATGATTAGACAGTATCCTATAACCACCTTCTATCAAGTCGAGTTGGCGGGCCGCCTCGCCAACAGTACGCCAAAACCCGATAATTTCTTCATTTTCTGCTTTCTCAACAAAATCATCTAAAGATACATACGGGCCTTTGGGGATTACTAATACATGAATAGGGGCCTGGGGGTTTATATCATGAAAGGCCAAGGCGTGGTCGGTCTCCAGCACCTTTTTGCTGGGGAGATCTCCCCTTAAAATTTTTGCGAAAATGTTATTCTTATCATAATTTACCATGACCCCACCTACGTTAAAATTTATAACTCAATTTTTTCTCAACGCCTTTTCGGTAATCCCAGACGTGCCTTCCCTGTTGCTCAGCTCTGCCCATACTTCCTCCGGCTGAATATTATTAGCGGCCCACGCTACTAATAAATGAAAAATTAGGTCAGCACTCTCATGAATGATTTCTTTGGTGTCACCCTTAGTGATCGCAACAACTGTCTCCATTGCCTCCTCTCCAAGTTTTTGGGCTACTTTTTCTATTCCAGCACTCAGTAATGCGGCAGAATAAGAGTCGTCAGGACTGCTGCCTTTTCGAGACTCGATAACAGTATAAAGCCTCTGAAAAATCTCGCTTTCCTTATTTAAGCCAGCCATATAACCACTCCGTTAATTAGTTTATATTGGCACCTAACCATGGCGCACTGCTACACCAGCATCTGACATATGTTGTTTTGCTTCACCAATCGTAAAGGTTCCGAAATGAAATACGGACGCTGCAAGAACCGCCGCTGCATGCCCATCTCTCACGCCCTCCACTAAGTGGTCTATAGTTCCCACGCCCCCAGAAGCAATTACCGGAACTGTCACGGAATCTGCAACAGCCTTGGTAAGTTCAATATCAAAGCCATTTTTCGTTCCATCTCTATCCATAGACGTCAGCAAAATTTCTCCAGCACCAAGAGCGGCCATATCCACTGCCCAATCAATGGCATTTATGCCCGTCGGGTTGCGACCCCCGTGGGTAAATATTGCCCAATCATTAGGGCCGGTTTTTTTTGCGTCTATAGCTACAACAATACATTGTGACCCATATTTCGCCGCGGCCTCTCCCACAAACTCAGGTCTACTAACCGCCGCAGAGTTTATTGAAACCTTGTCTGCCCCTGTAAGCAGGAGCTTGCGAATGTCTTCTATAGTCCGCACACCGCCACCAACGGTTAAGGGCATGAAACATTGTTCTGCCGTGCGTCCCACAACCTCAAATAATGTTTCTCTGTTTTCGTGTGAGGCGGTAATATCCAAAAAACAGAGTTCATCAGCTCCTGCCTTATCATAAAGACGCGCTTGTTCAACGGGATCGCCAGCGTCAACAAGATCTACAAAATTAACCCCTTTTACTGTGCGACCATCCTTAACATCCAAACAAGGGATCACCCGCATCTTTAGCATATCTTAAGACCTTCTCAATATTAATCCCGCAATAGTTTAATAGCGCTCAATGGGTCTATGCGGCCATCATAAAGGGCGCGACCACAAATAACCCCCTCAATTCCTGCATCTGTATGTTCTTTCAGTTCTTTAAGATCATTCAGTGACGAAACTCCGCCAGAAGCTATCACCGGCGTGGTTAAAGAAAATGCGAGATCGACGGTCGCCTCAACGTTTACCCCGCCCATAGCACCATCACGATTAATGTCGGTAAAAAGAATTGCCGCCGCGCCCTCATCTTCAAATCGTAATGCGAGGTCCAGTGCCTTCACTCCAGAATCTTTAGTCCAACCATCGACTGCGACCATGCCATTACGGGCATCGATTGCAATGACTATTTTACCTGGATATTCAGCACAAGCATTTAAAACAAACTCCGGGTCAGATAGCGCCGCAGTCCCAAGAACAACACGGCTCACACCAATATCAATCCAGTGTTCGAGCGTTCCCTTGTTGCGAACACCACCGCCCAGCTGGACAGGGATGTCAACCGCCGCGACAACGCGTCGTACTATTTCGGCATTTACTGGTTTTCCCTCAATTGCGCCGTTGAGGTCTACCATGTGCAACCATCCAAACCCTGTTGCTTGAAATTCCTTTGCTTGGTTGACCGGGTCGAGATTAAAAATTGTCGCGCTCTGCATATCGCCACGAATCAATCGGACACAAAGACCATCTTTCAAATCAATTGCCGGAAATAGAATCATTTCTTTAGATTCCTCTTCACCGGGCGACCTCTCAGCTTTTTTGTATAATAGCGGCCGGCGATTGTTTTGCCATTAATGACAGCATAATTGGGGTTAGTCCCCCAGTGCTGATAACCTACGGACTCGTACATCTTAATAGCCGCCGCTTGGGTAGCCCGAACATCAAGATTAATGACTGTAACACCGCGTTCCTTCGCTAACCGCTCGCAAACCAGGGTTAGTTCACGCGCAAGGCCATGACCCCGAGCCCAGGGTGCGACAAAATTCGTTGTTATTGTAGCTATTCGTTGCTGGGCTTCATTGTTGCGAGGGGGAACAACCAACTGTGCCGACCCAACAATACGACCATCAAACCGACCAACAAACAATTCTCGCTCGGGCACAAGAAGTACCCCACGCCAATAACGCTCAAGAACATCCCGAGGGGGCGGTCTCAACCAACCGAAGCCCCCTCCATCTAGAATAGCGGATTCCGCCGCATCGCAAAGGTCCCCGACGTCAACATCAGAGAGGTTGTAAGATTGCTCCACAGAACAACGTGAACTATTATTATTCATGCAAAAACCATATTATATATTGCCAGATTTTTTAGGGGCGCCAATTTAGAAAATTCCTTAAAACTACGCGGCCAGTTTCTTGGCTTTTTTCGGGATGAAACTGGGTTCCAATTAAATTATCCCGACCAACAATTGCCGCAATATCTCTTCCATAGTTTGTTGTCGCCAAAACAAGGTCTTTTTGAGCGCATTGCAAAGAAAAACTATGAACAAAGTAAGCGTGATCACCGTTATTCAAACCATAGAGAACAGGATGGTCGGCCCCTTTAATCGTCAGTTCATTCCAGCCCATATGTGGAACCTTAATACTATTATTAACGAACTCAATCGGCCGAACATCACCAGAAACCCAGCCAAGCCCCGTATGTTCGCCGTGTTCTAAACTGCGGTTAGCCATAAGCTGCATACCCACACAAATGCCAAGGAAAGGTTTGCCGCGCAAAATAACCGCATCTTTTAAGGCGTCCTCCATCCCCTCTATGGCAGTCAAACCAGCAAAACAATCGCCAAACGCGCCCACCCCTGGTAAAACAATATAATCTGCTTCCCGCAACTCCAACGGTTTGCTGGAAACAATTACCTCATATCCTCTGTTTAAGTCAGACGCAGCAAGCTCAAGTGCCTTTGAAGCAGACCGCAGATTCCCTGACCCGTAATCAACCACAACGACTTTCATATTTTTACCTTATCCGGAGCCCTTACATCCCCGCACGACCGTTGAGGTCAAACCAACGACGAAGGGCGGCATCTTTGTAACGCTCTGCAATTATGCCTGAAAGGGTATATCCCCTTCCCAATAAATGTTTACTCCACCAATCGTTAGCACTAAAGCCAATTAGGGTCGAAACGGTAAAGAGTATAATAAAACCAACGCCTGCCGGTACGTCTATTATGCTCAACAAAATACTCAAACTCCCCAATCCACAAAAGATAATTATCGCCAAAGACCACATCCGATGCCAAAGGGCCCAGACTCCGTTAAAAAGAAACGCCGACAGGGAAAACCCCTCCCTAACCACAATTGGATCATGCCCAACTTGGGTATGTACCAAATAAATACGCATGGTTAGCTACCGAGTGCACCTTTTGTTGATGGAACCACATCCGATGCTCTGGTGTCTATTTCTATAGCCGCCCGGAGGGATCGCGCCAAGCCCTTGAAACAGGACTCGACCACATGATGGTTATTTTCCCCATATAAATTTTCTACATGTAAAGTAATCCCAGCCGATTGTGCAAAAGCTTGAAACCACTCTTTGAATAACTCCGTATCCATATCGCCCAGCTTTGGTTTAGAAAATTGTACCCGCCAGATGAGATAAGGTCTTGCGGATATATCTAGCGCTACTCTTGAAAGAGTTTCATCCATTGGAATATATGCAGATCCAAAACGCATTATGCCAGCTCTATTTCCTAACGCTTTGGAGACAGCCTGACCGATCGCAATGCCGGTATCTTCGGTTGTATGATGAAAATCGATATGCAAATCCCCTTTGGCTCGAACATACAAATCTACTAAACTGTGGCGAGAAAGCTGCTCCAGCATATGGTCCAAAAACCCGATTCCCGTCGAAACATCGTAGTCACCTGAACCATCCAGATTAACACGGACATCAATCGATGTTTCGTTTGTTTTTCTGCTAACATTTCCTTTGCGCATATAGGACTTCCTTCTCTAGGCCGGGTCGTTTTAACAGGCCAAAACAATTACGGCCAGCATTTCCAATTCATTTTGTAAAAGGGTCCGGGGTAATCTTCGGTCAAAATTTATCCTTATTGGGGTTTCGTTACTGTTGTAATCCAAAGAAAGGCATTGTTTTAACTTTATATCACTAAGACCCTGGTTATAGTATATAATCCACAAATGGGTTTAATTTATATCTAGTGGGTTTGAGTGCAGAAACTAAACAATAAAACTTGAACAAGGCGTTACAAAACCTACATTCTGTATAGTAATCTCTTGATTGAAGTCTACTTTAATAATAAATGGGCCTTCCGAGGCATAGGAAGAACATGGCAAATAAAGACCCAAGCAGCTGGCATGGCACTACAATTCTATCAGTGCGAAAAAATAGCGAGGTGGTTATCGCTGGGGACGGGCAGGTAACATTGGGGCCAACGGTAGTTAAAGCAACTGCGCGTAAAGTTCGACCTCTTGGTGATGGCTCGGTTATCGCTGGTTTTGCGGGAGCGACTGCTGATGCATTTACTCTTTTTGAACGCCTTGAGGCAAAACTAGAGCAGCACCCCGGACAATTAACCCGGGCATGCGTAGATTTAGCTAAAGATTGGAGAACTGACCGCTATCTTCGGCGTTTAGAGGCTATGATGGCGGTGGCCGACCAAAGCGTGTCTTTGGTCATGACAGGAACTGGTGATGTTTTGGAGCCCGACCAGGGTCTTATTGGCATAGGGTCTGGGGGTTCCTATGCACTCGCCGCCGCCCAAGCATTACACGACATTGATGGATTGAATGCGGAAGATGTTGCGCGAAAGGCGATGGGTATAGCAGCAGGAATTTGTATCTATACTAATACTAACATAACTATCGAAAGTTTGCCAAAAGGTGACTAGCTTCAGCCCCCGAGAGATAGTATCCGAGCTTGATAGATACATTGTTGGCCAACGCGACGCTAAGCGCGCTGTCGCTATAGCGCTCAGAAATCGCTGGCGGCGCCAACAATTGGAAGATGACCTACGTGAGGAAATTCTTCCGAAAAATATCTTAATGATTGGCCCTACAGGCGTTGGAAAAACCGAAATTGCTCGTAGATTAGCTCGCTTGGCACAAGCGCCCTTCGTAAAGGTAGAAGCAACTAAATTTACCGAGGTAGGTTATGTCGGACGAGACGTTGAACAGATCATCCGCGACTTGATGGAAGTGGCAATTCATGAAACCAAGGAAAGGTTGAGAAAAGCTGTTCGGGCGAAAGCTGAACTGGCAGCGGAAGAGCGCGTAATCGAAGCTTTGGTTGGCGAAAATGCAGGGGAAGAAACCCGACAACGTTTTCGCAAAATGCTGCGCGAAGGGGGGTTGGATGACCGCGAGATCGAACTTGATTTAACAGATAACTCGGGAAGTTCTTTGCCAACATTTGAGGTGCCCGGAATGCCAGGAGCTCAAATGGGTATGTTGAATCTCAATGATATGCTGGGAAAAGCTTTTGGCGGCCAAACAAAAAAACGGAAATTTACCGTAGCAGAATCCCACGAAGTTCTGGTGGCGGACGAGAGTGACAAACTCCTCGATGAGGAGACAATTTTGCGCGAGGCAACTGAGGCCGTTGAGCAAAACGGTATCGTTTTTTTAGATGAAGTTGATAAAATCTGCGCCGCCAGCGAACGACACGGGGCCGACGTCAGCAGAGAGGGTGTCCAGCGAGATTTGCTACCACTGATCGAAGGCACCACAGTTTCAACGAAACATGGGCCAGTAAAAACCGATCATATTCTGTTCATAGCGTCAGGGGCTTTCCATATTGCCAAGCCCTCAGACTTGCTGCCGGAACTGCAGGGCCGATTGCCAATCCGCGTAGAGCTAAAGGCGCTGGAAATTTCTGATTTGAAAGCAATCCTCATAGAGCCAGAAGCCAATCTTATACGGCAATATATAGCGTTGATAGGCACCGAAGATGTTAAATTGGAGTTTACTGATGATGCTATTAGCGAAATAGCCACGGTCGCCGCTTCGGTAAATCAGGCCGTTGAAAATATAGGCGCCAGGCGATTACAAACCGTCATGGAGCGTCTATTAGATGATATTAGTTTTACCGCGACAGACCGAAGCGGCGAAAAGATAATTATTAATGCAGAAACAGTAAAGGAGCGAGTTAGCGATCTTGCCAAGAATGCAGACCTGAGTAAGTTTATTTTATAATTACCGCAAACGTCTGAGTAAAACATACATGGCGCCGGAGCCGCCATCGCGTGGCGTAGCCATTGATACGGCCAAAACAATTGAACGAATCCCAGGACTATTGAGCCAACCCGGGACCTCCCGTCGCAATACGCCACCACCCTCACTAACCCTACCACGACCCGTAATTACTATAACGCAGCGCCGACCTTCTTCTTGAGATCCCTCAATAAACTTCATCAACGCTTTATGGGCTTGGTCCTGTGTCATACCATGCAAATCAAGCCGTGCTTCTGGCCGGAGCTGACCGCGTCGCAGACGATCGAAAGTCCTTTTATCAACGTCTGCAGATCGACCAACGGAAAGGGCATCCAAATTTAGGGAGCGCCTTGGCAGGGTTTTGGTTTTATTCGGTATTTTTTTTGTCCTTTTTTTGGCAGGCTTCGTTTTGTCTATCGACGTAGGGGATTTAACATTATTCTTCATTGCATCAAGAAAGAGAGCCTCATCTTCGGGCCGCAAAATTGATGAGCGGGGGAGTCTGTCGCCGCGATTAAATTTCTTTTTTGCCATAATAAACCAATAAAGAATGAAAAAGATTACATGGAGAAATTAACGCTTCCGAATATAAAAACTAGATAAAAATTTATCCTATATTGGTACCAGAACATAATAACGGCCCTGACGATTCATATAGCCAGCGCGCTTGGCTGCCATCCGGCCATGACCAAAAAACACATCTCCCCGCACCGCTCCCTTTATGGCGCCGCCCGTATCTTGTGTTATGAATAGGCGGCGTAATGTTTTATAAGCATCTAGGGGGTCTTTAGTATCAACCCATGTCGGCAATCCATAGGTAAGAAATTTTGGATCAATGGCCAAACTTCGCCCGGGCGTCAGAGGAACCCCTTGTGCGCCCAGCGGCCCAGCGGAGGTCATACGGCGAAAAAAAACGTAGCGCGCATTCCGCTCCAATAGCTCGGATACTTTCGTTGGGTTTCGTTGTAGCCAGGAGCGTATGGTCTGCATTGAAAGGAGCTCTCTCGGTATTTCGCCACGCTGTACTAGTATCCGACCGATAGAGGTATAGGAATGACGATTATGCCCCGCATAGCCCAGCCGAATTACCGAATTGTTAGGAAGTTTAATACGCCCTGACCCCTGAATTTGAAGAAAAAAAACATCAACGGGATCAGACAACCAGGCGATGGGTTCAACATAACTTTCTAATACGCCTCTATTTATCTGTTTTCGCGAATAATATTTTCCAGCAATCTTATTTAGATCATTCGGAGCAGGATAAATTGGCGTCTGATATTTACCATAGTTCTTGGTTGCTCCTTTAAACTGTGGTTCATAATACCCGGTAAAAAGTCCTTGAGAATTTTTACGGCTGCCCCAGCCAACGAGAAAAGCCCGAAAATTTTCCTCAAAGTACTTTCTGGCATATCTATGGTTATTAAATCTACCGCTATCTAATTTTTTACACGCCGTTCGCCATGAATTTATTGAACCAAAGTTTCCGCCCCGGTGGAAATTAAGTTTATCTTCCACCAAAATTTTTCTGCAGCTAAGCAAAAAGGGTTCTAGGGCTCCCCCTTGTTGGCCCTCAGACCATCCTGGCAAATTTTTAAAATCTATAGGTGTTAGATTAATAGACTTTATGTTGTCGTCGACAAGCACACCCGCACACCCGCCTAAAATGAACAGAGCGATGGTTTTGGGAAATAGGGCTAAAAATTTATTGGGGGCTTTTTGTCTCAACCAAAGTCCAATTAGGGTCGCGCGCCCGAGTGTTTCTCGCAAACGTCCAAATGTCTATAACGTCCAAAACCTGGTTTTCATCCCCGTCGACCGTCAGCCCGTCCTTATTCTTAGTAGCATTTACTTGCTCAGAAACCACCTTAACGGTAACGAACGCCGTTCGGCCTTCGACCCTAGCCTCAAGAATATCAGCACTTTTAATCCCTATAACTGCAGTTTCTAATACTTCTCCTTTTTTTTCCCGATGGTCAATTGCATCAGAAAAATTATCGTAAACCTCGTTGTTCAATAGGTCGCGCAATTTACCCTTCTCGCCGTCAGCAAAAGCCTTAACAACAATCTCAAATGCCGCCCTCGCGCCAGAAATAAAATTATTAGCATCAAAGGACGAATCCACCCCCCTTACGGCGGCCAGGCCGGAGGCGACCGGGTCATCTGGGTCGACATTTTCTGATTCTATTGCAACACTTTCTTGGGTCTCCGACGGCAATTCAGCGACGTTATCGTTATGGTTTGGCTCTGGCTTGGTATCCGAAACCATATTTGGACGCCTCTTTTGATGCCCCGTACGTTTCCCCAAAACGCTACGTAATCTCAGCACCAAAAAAGCCGCAATCATAGCAAATAAAATAATGTCAAGTGCCTGGAAACCGTCGCCCATCTTAATATACCGTTTGATCCATCGCTGCTAAAATTTTGTTATAGGTTAAAATACATATCGTTGGTATTGTGCGCTATCAATATTCGAAACAAAGTTACGATAGATAGAAATTAGGGTCTTATAGACTAAATCGCAAGTATGGCTGTCATAATACCAATTACCTTAATATTGACACCCATAATCGAAATCGCCGTATTTATCGCGCTTGGCGGCGAAATCGGAATATGGAACACGATAACTTTAATCGTTATCACCGCCATAATTGGGGCATGGCTTTTAAAAACCCAAGGGCTGACCACACTTAGGCGCGCTCAGGAGAGTCTAGACCGCCACATATTCCCTGTCACCGAACTTTTTGATGGAATTTGTCTCTTGGTTGCAGGAATCTTACTTTTAACCCCCGGTTTTGTTACAGATTTTATGGGGTTCTTGCTTTTTATACCACCAGCCCGAATAGCATTGCGCGCCTGGCTATGGGCGGCGTTGTGTCGTACAGAAAACGCTTGCTTTTGGAAAAATAACGAGGCTTCTAGTTTCTCTCAAAATGCCAGTAACCGGAATGAAACTATTGATGGAAGATTTCGCGAAGTAAAATCAGAGAAAGAAGCGCCCGACATTGACGAGAACACCAACGACAAATGAGGGGATACACCAAAAGACTATGGCACAATAATTTGCTTTCTTGTCACCAATAATAATACATGCTAGCGACAGGCCT